>Ga0180431_10000028_pt1 | contig 184939 bp, 174 predicted proteins | sample SS_ome_11_FD_132459 | JGI IMG/M metagenome (GOLD analysis project Ga0180431, IMG submission 132459) | Hypersaline lake sediment archaeal communities from the Salton Sea, California, USA - SS_1_MS_1 metaG | ecosystem: Environmental > Aquatic > Non-marine Saline and Alkaline > Hypersaline >...
CAAGAGATTTCAGATGGACGATGAGGGAAAGGCTGGAATTCGGGAAAGACGAGGCTCTGAGGATAACGAAAAAGGTTTCTCCTTATGTTCTTGTGGGAATAGGGTTGGGGGCCCTGATACACGGCTATGTTCCGGTAGATTTCCTTGCAGACATGGCAGGGCCGGACAATCCCCTGGCCGTCCCTATTGCGGTGCTTATCGGCATTCCGTTCTATTCCAATGCTGCCGGCACAATACCGATAATAAGCGCACTGATGGGCAAGGGAATGGCCCTGGGAACTGCCTTGGCTTTGATGATGAGCATCACCGCGCTTTCTTTGCCGGAAATGATGATACTGAGGTCTGTGCTGAAGGATAAGCTTCTTGCTGTTTTTATTTTGATTCTGGCAGTTTCGTTTGTGCTGGTCGGACTGCTTTTCAACATAGTTTCATAGAGTTTTCCGCAAGCCGGTTTATGTAACCATGGTTACATGAGGCCCGCCGCCCCTACTTCGCCACTGTCATGAAAGGGTGCGGCTCCACCTTTTTCACTTTTAGGAATTTCCTATAGAGCGAAGGCGCCCTCTTCCTCAATTTGCTTTTCAAATCCTTTATCTCCCTCAGGAAATACGCCCGCGTGGTGCGCACCTTCCGGTCGGAAAACTTCTTCCCGAGCTTCCTCTTGTTGAAATTGTATCCCCGGCGGTCGCCCTCCTCCCATACGTAAAGCAAATAAGAATTCATCGCCGCCACCGGGTCGGGGTGCGCCCGGAACCGGTCCAGCTGGGGGTGCTTCGTCCAGCCCCTCGTCTTCCCCTTCAGCACCTCGCGCGCGAGCAGCGCCTCCCTCCACAGCGCCACCAGCCCCTTCGTGTCCAGGTACTTAGGGTGCATGCCCCATATCCGCATGCTAACCCCCCCGCGGGCAGACGCCCCGGTGCAGGGCCGCGGGCGGGCGCATCTCCAGGATGCGGTCTCCCGGCATCATGCTATCGCCCCATCTGCTGCCAGAATGAAAGGCCGTTCACTGCAAACATGAGGAGCACCACGAGCGTCCCCAGCAGCAGCCCAAGCTGCGCGGTGTCATGTATTGAAATGAGGTCCGCGCGCGCCTTCTCGAGGTCCGATATCGTGGAGTCGAGGTCGTCGTTCAGCGCGGTTATGCCAACCGCCGTCGCGAGCATGTCCTCCGAGCTTTCGTCCATCGCTTCCGAAGTGCCCGAAAGCGAATCGGCCGCGGCGTTCATGTCGTTCGCGGTTTCGTACATGGGCGCGACCACCTCGTACGGCATGTACGGTATCGCCGCAACCCCTGCCGCAAGGCCGTAGGTCGCAGTGCCCATCTGTTCGAGCGCCACCGCGGTGTAGTCGATGCTCTCCGACGCGTTCAATATGAAGTTGCCGAACGAGTTCACGGAATCCGCCGCGGAAGTAGTTACTGCCTTGGTGTCCTCCACTATCGCAATCGTCCCGTCAACCTGGCCCAGCATGGTGGAATTCATCGAGCCCAGCAGCCCGGAGAGCATGAAGTAGAACGCAATAGTAACTATTATCCCGGCAACGCTCGCAACGAGGCCGAGCGCCGGCACGAAGTTACCCTTTCTCCCTGCGCCTTCGGATTTTCCTGCCATGGGAATGCCTCGGGCGAGAGCGTTAAAAGCGTTGTGCAGAAAAGCCGGATATGGGCTTCCTGGAAGCGATAGTGCTCGGCGCGCTGCAGGGCATCACCGAATGGCTGCCCATAAGCAGTTCCGGGCAGGTGATGCTCTCGCTGGTGAACTTCCTGCAGGCCAATCCCGAAGCGGCATTTTCCCTTGCGATAATACTGCACTTTGGGACGCTGCTCGCAGTTGTTGTGAAATACCGCGGAGAGCTCGCGCGCCTCTTGCTGAACCTGAGCTGGAAGGACCCGCTCCTGCGCTTCCTCCTTATATCTACTATTGTTACGGGCATTGTTGGCATCCCGCTCTATTTCGCGCTGAAGGGGCTTTTCTCCTATGCGCAGGGCGGCCTCGCGAACGGCCTCGTTGGAGCATTGCTTATTGTAACCGGGATTGTGCTCTATGTTTCCCGCGGGAAAATGGGGACTAAAGAAATGGAAGGCATCGGCTGGCTGGAAACGGGCATTGCGGGCGCGGCGCAGGGCCTCGCAATCCTGCCGGGCATCTCCCGCTCCGGGGCCACAGTCGCGGCTATGCTCCTCTCCGGTGTGCGGCAGGAGCTTGCGCTCAAGCTCTCCTTCCTCATGAGCATCCCCGCGGTGCTCGGAGCGCTTGCATTGGATTATGCATCGGGCGACATCGCGGCTGCGGGCTTCGGCCTGGGTGAAATCGCAGCAGGGGTGCTAGCCGCGTTCGTCTTCGGCTACCTTACAATAGATATATTGCTGGGAGTCGCGCACAAGGTGCGGTTCGACATCTTCTGCGTACTCTTCGGGCTCATCGCAATCTCCGTTTTCCTGCTATGAACCGGCCGGGGGGCGGGATTCCCGGCATCCTGCCGGCAGGCACGGTTATTAAGGATTTCCAGCCAAGGGAAAAAGCAATGGCGATAAAACCGGAGGCGGAACTGTTCAAGTGGGGCCCGATAGACGGTTATCCCATTTACATAGATTGCTTCATGAACCGGATAGAGGAAAATTACCGGGAATTCCCCCCGGGCTGGCCGGACGTGATTGCATATTTCAGGGGAGGGAAGGTCACGTGCATCGTCGACTACCCGCGCCTCAGGAAAAACGGGGCGGAGCTGTTCAGGAAGCACATTCTCGATGAGGGTGAGCTGAGGAGGAACTACTCCGGGTGGAAGGAGGACGTGGATGCCCTGCTCTCCATGATGGCGGAGGTTGACGGGGAAGCGCTGGATGCGCTGAGTGGTGCTGGGCTGGGGAAGCTCTTCGAACGCTGGATGGAGGCGTACCTGCAATTCTGGGAAAGGGGCCTGCTCCCCGAGCTTGCGAACTGGGGCGGGGAGGAGATGCTCAGGAAGGAGCTCCTCGGGATAAATGGCGAAGACATCCACATCCTCATGGAGCGGCTCACCGCGCCCGAAGACCTCTCTTTTTTTCAGAAGGAGGAGCTGGAGCTCCTCACCATCGCGCTTGAGGGCGCGGATGAAAAACGGCTGAAGGCACACCAGAAGAAATACTTCTGGCTTGCGAACAGCTATGGCGGGGCAAAAGTGCTCAGCGTGGATTTCTTCCGGGAGGAAATCAATTCCCTCCCCATGGAAAAAATCAGGGCGGCGGCGGAGCGCATACGCGAATTCCCTGCCAAGACAAAGGAGGAAAAGGAGGGGCTCATAAAGAAGCATGGCATTCCCCCTGACGTTTCGTACATGGCACGCAAGCTCGCGTTCTGCATATGGTGGCAGGACCTCCGCAAGAAATACATCTTCATGGCAAACCATTACATAAAGCTGTTCGCGGAGGAGCTCTCCCGCAGGCATTCCATACCGTTTGAAGAACTGCAATACTACACCGTAAATCAAATGTTCGCGCTTGCGATTGATGGAAAACGGGCGGATGCCAGGGGCAGGATGCCTGGATTCGTCGAGCATTCCAATGAAGGCGGGGGGATGGACTATCTGGAAGGCGAAGAGGCTAATGAATTCATCGCGCCGTACCTTGCGGTTGAAGTGCCCGAAGATGTTTCAGAGATAAGGGGCATGCCGACCAGCCTGGGCACTGCAAAGGGGAAGGTGCGCCTCGTCTTCGGCCCGGACGAAGTCGGCAGGATGGAAGAGGGCGACGTGCTCGTCGCGCCCATGACCAGCCCGGACTTCATAATGGCGATGCGGAAGGCCTCCGCAATAGTGACCGATGAGGGCGGCCTCACCTGCCACGCGGCAATCGTCTCCCGCGAGCTCGGCATCCCGTGCATAGTGGGCACTAAGATTGCAACGAAAGCGCTGAAGGACGGCGACGAAGTGGAAGTTGACGCGGAAAAGGGCATCGTCCGGACGGTGAAGCGCGCGTAGGCACCGTATGCCGGAAACTGAAATCGGCGGTGGTGGGGACATGGCGCTCGGCCTCAGGCAGGGAATGCGTTTGCTTAATTTTATAAAATGTGCCACCAACAACGTCCAAACAGGTGCACAAGCATGCCGGCAGCCAGAATGTCCAGAATCGCAAGGAAGCGGGGGAACAGCCCAAGCCTCCCGGAACTTCCCAAAGCAGCAAAGCCGGAGCCGGAACCGAGATTTGACACGATATTGAGGTTAATAGGCAATGCCATAGATGCACGAAGGAAGGCCGGGGAACTCAGATTGGGAGCGCCCATCGGCAAGGAATATTCCGCATGGGCAGAAGAAAGGGGCAGGCTGAAAGGCAGGGTGCGGGCGCTTGACGGAAGGATAAGGGCGCTGCTGCTCGAGGAAATCGGGGTGGCGCAGGAGCGGTGCGGCGAATGGATAACTGCGGCGCTGGACAGCGATTCCAGAACTGAAAACCTGGAGGGCCTTGAAGCAATAAAGGCAGACCTCCCCGCACTTGGCTATTTCACAATGAAATCCGGGCAGGAATATGTGAGGGGGGAATGCCTCAAAGAGCTGCTGGGGCTGGCAGGCACCGGCGTATGGGGCACAGGAACGGAATATCTCGTCCTGAAAATAATGGAGCACATAGCAACAAGGGGAGTGCACCCGGACGCAGCTTATGAGATACTGGACTTTCTTTCGAAAAAGCAGTATAGCAACATGGACAATACGGACCCGGGAGTGGCGGGAGAGCCCAGCAACATCCTCCTGAGGATTTCAAGAATAGCTGACGATTGCGAAGTGCGCAGCTGCGCCGGGGAACATTATGGCCGATTCGCCGCCATAAACGGGCCCGGGTAATTGTAGGTGAGTGCGGAGAGAGCATCGCCGCGCGGGCAGTAAAAAAACTGCGGCCGCGGGGCAACCTATTTATACCTTATTATTGTAGTGTGAGCGGTGTGGTAATGCAAAAAAACATGTCGTATGCAGCATTAGGGATAAGTCTGCTTGTGTTGATGTCGCTTTTCGGATGCCCCGGAGGGGGCGGCGGGGGCCCGGGCGGCCTTTCCGCGAAAGCGGTTTCCGGCGGGATTGAGATAACATGGAGCCCGTCCCAGCAGGCGGACGTGACGGGCTACAACGTTTACAGGAGCACGGAATCCGGCCAGCTTGGCACGAAAATAAACCCTGCGCTTATCACAAGCACGAGCTACAAGGATGAGAACGTGCAGAATGGCGCTGTATATTATTATACTGTAAGGAGCGTTGACGCGAACGGAAACGAGGACCAGAACACCGCGCAGGCGAGCGCATCCGCGCAGACGCAGGCGCCTCAGGACCTCCAGATAAGCATTGACGGCGGGAAGGAATACACCTCCTCCCCGGACGTGACGCTCTACCTTTCGGCTCAGGGCGCTGCGGAATGCAGGTACTCCAATGACGCAACGACCTGGAGCGACTGGAGCGCATACGTGACCCAGAAGAGCTGGACCCTTTCGGACGGGGATGGCATTAAGGATGTTTATTACCAGTGCAAGGACGACGTGGGAAACACGGCGGTGCCGACGAGCGCCTCCATTCACCTGGACAGCACAACGCCTACGATAACGCTCTACTCGCCCGCGGGCGGGCAGAGCTATGCGAGGACGTTCAACCTCACGTTCACGGTTGACGACTCCGTGTTCAGCACCGTGACCTGCTCCGGCGACCTTGACGGAAGCCAGATAGCGATCGGCGTTGTGGACACCGGCAAGCAGGACACCACGCAGGTGACCGCAAGCACCGGCCAGCACACGCTGAAGCTGACCTGCAAGGACCAGCTGCACACGGCAACGCAGTCCGTCACCTTCAACGTGGTGGAAAAGCCGGTTGTGCAGATACACATTGAAAGCGGTTCCGGCTACGTTGACACGAGGCATGTAACCATTGACGTAATGGCATCCAATGCGGACGAATGCCGCTTCGAGAACGGCGGCGAGGGGTGGAGCGGATGGCAGCCGTACACCCAGAGCATACAATGGACCCTCACCTCGGGCGAGGGCACCAAATACGTATACGCCGAATGCAGGAAGGACGGGTACATCTCCGAAATGGTATACGACACCGTGGTGCTTGACACCACCCCGCCGCCATACATCTCAATAGAGATCAACAACGGGGACGAATGGACCAACAGCAGGGACGTGAAGCTCGGCCTCTACTGCTATGCGGCCGTCCAGTGCAGGTATTCCAACGAGGGCGGCCCGTGGAGCGGCTGGAGCTCGTACACCACGAAGAAGAGCTGGCAGCTCTCTTCCGGAGACGGGGACAAGACGGTTTATTACGAATGCAAGGACAGCAACGGGAAGTCCCTTGGGAAGGCAGATGCGGAAATCAGCTACTCCAAGAAGGAGCCCAACCCTCCGAGCAGCATGAGCATAAAGATAAACGGCGGCGAGTCGCACACCAGCGACCCGGACGTGACGCTGACGCTCTACGCGAAGAACGCGAACGAGTGCAGGTTCAAGAACGAAGTCGGCAGCTGGACCGGCTGGTATGCATACAGCACCTCGCGCGACTGGACGCTGAGCGACGGCGGAGGCAAGAAGACTGTTTATTACCAGTGCAGGAACGACTACGGGCAGCAGGATACGCACGCGGCGATCTACCTTGACACCGGCCCGCCGCCCCCGGTTGACGACCTCTCGGCATCCGTGGACGGGGATGACGTGCACCTGAGCTGGGGCAGGGTGGAGGATGACGGCAGCGGCATCGCATACTACAATGTATACCGCAGCAACACAGACCTCGGCCTGTTCAGCAAGATAGGCACCAGCAAGAGGACCACCTACGAGGACACCGGCCTCTCGCCCGGCAACTACGCATACGATGTGCGCGCGGTTGACCAGAGCGGGGCCGAAGGGCCGAGGTCCAACGGCGCGACCGCGGACGTGAAGGGCAGCGACGAGCCAGGAGGGGACGTGGACGAGCACGGCTGCAAGGGCTCCGCGGGCTACACGTGGTGCGAGCCCCTGAAGAAGTGTGTGCGGGAATGGGAAGAGCCCTGCCCGCTGACCGGAGAGGAGGGGCCCGGACCGGAGATGCCGGACGAATAGAATAAATTACCTGAAAGGCCTGGAGTTCCTCCTTAAGGAGAGGAGCTCCGGCCCTGTGAACAGCGAGAGGGTGCGCTTTGCCCTCTCCAATTCTGCCGGGTCCATTGCGGCGCGCAGGTCCGCGTCTATCAGCACCGCGGGGTATGCATAAGTCCTGTTTATTCCTGAAAGCGAGGCAATGAAATTGCAGATTTCATCATGCCCCGCGCCCTGCAGGTATTCAATCCTTGCGGGCCGGTCCGCAGCAACCGGCTTTATGTAGGAGACGCACAGCTTTTCCGCCCACGGGCCGATGTCCTTGAGCACCGCATGCTGCCCGGGCCTGGAGGAATACCTGAACGCGGAAGTGCGCTCGCCCTCCTTCAGGAGGTGGTGCAGGAACACCGTGTCCGCGCACCTCTGCGAAACCCTGCCGGCGAGCATCTCCATGAAGCGCTTGCCCCGTGAGTCCTTTATCACGCCCACGAGCCTGACGCCGTTTTTCTCGCAATGGGAGAAAAGCTCCTGGTACTTCGAAACCAGCTCAAAATACTTTTCGAACAGTTGCGAGTCCTCGCTGGGCTTGTCGCTCATGAGCGGCACGAGCGAGCCGTCCATCAGCAGGTAGTCCGGATTTTCCTTTTCCGCAGTCTTCAGCGCGTTCCCAACCTCGAGCGAAAGCCGGAAGAGCGATTTGTGCCACAGCATCTCCCGCTCGTCCAGCCCTGTTGCGATGTCGTATTCCGGCTGGGAGAATGCGCCCGGGAAATAGGATGAAGAGGCGAGCTTGCCGTTTTCATAGGTGAACGTTGAGGAGACTGCCCTTCCGATGAGCATGTCCGCGCCGTGCATCTCATAATTGAGTATTCCGCCGTCCACCGCGGAAACCCTGCCGCTTGCCTGCCCGGGGGAGAGCGGCAGCACCATCTGCGGCTCGAGCAAATCCTTCAGCTCAATCTGCTGGGAGCGCACGGACTCGGCTTCGGCTTTCCTTGAGCCCTCCATCCTGGAGATGTGCTCCGCGGCACGCTTAAGTTCCTCGAGCATTTCCTGAATATCCGCACAAGGGAATTTATAACCGTGCGGAAGCGCGTTTCCACTGGGTGCCCGCTTTTGCCCTGCCATTTTCCGGGGGCAGCCACCCTCCCAGCGGAAGCAAAGCAAACATAGGCTTTATAATGTATCTGCGCATATTTCCACTATTGCACAGGACAAGTGAGTGAACATGCAGAAAACCGAAAAAAATATTCCGCGAGCAATATTCATATCCCGCGAGAGGCTGGGGGAGAGGCAGAAGGAGTTCCGCGGCGCATGGATGCGCGCGGCCCAGAAGAAGGGGATGGAGCACTTCATAATAGACCAGATAGACGGCTCTGCCATAGGCAGGAACGTAGTCGCCAGGGGCCTGAAGGAACTCCTCAATGGGAAGAGCTACACCGGCCTTTACCGCTCTTTCCTGGAGGAAATCGGGGCCGGCAGCCTGTGGCTCGAGGATGCGGGAGTGCCGGAAGCGTTCCTGGCGGAAAAGAACCCTGACCCCGCATACATCTCATATGCAGGGGGAGGGGCTGCTGAAAAGTGGCGCTACGACCAGGTGGTCCCGGCCGGGCTGATAGACATCCTGCTCCTTGCGGAGGACTTCCGGGTTGCCGCGGAATTCACCCGGACGGTCGTGGGCAACCCGCACGACTACAAGGACGAGTCGGATTTCTGGAGCGTGATGAAGTGCCTGCTCGAGCTGACCCCCGGGTACCCGGACATCGCCAGCGGCATAATCACCGCCAGCAGGGGCGAGAACGGGAGCTCCCGCCTCCTGGTAGAGTTCATCCCCGTATCGAAAACCCTCGAGATACTGGAGAAGATGAGGAAGGACGTGGACAACGAGCGCATGAAATTCGACAGCGACGAGATTGCCATCCTCGCGGTCGGCTACCTCCGCTCGCGGGTGAACAAGGAAATCCGGGAGCGCGAGGGCTCGCTCCTCAGGAACGGCGGGCCGGCCCCCGCGGAAGCCTCGGAGGAGCAGCGGGCGATAATAGAGTTAGACGACCTGGCAAAAGAGGCGGCTCCGCCAATGCAGGACGGCGGCGGCTGCGATGCTGCCCGCGGAAAAGGCAGGGATTAGGATTATAACGGGTTTGCAGCAAAACAGGGAAGGTGGGGGAAATGGCAGGAGAAAGGCACATCCGGAAAGTAGGCAGCAAATTCGTGGTGCTTGACAATGGCCCGGACATTTCAAAGCCCGTGGCCGCAAGGAAGGCGCGCTGCATAGAGTTCCGCATAATCGGCTCCAGGATGGCGAGAAGCGCATTCGGCGGGTTCAAGGGCGAGGCGATAGGCGACATGCTCCACTGCCCGGGCGCGGAAATGCCGAACACTTTCAGGAACGCGCTCAGGGGAATGCTCAGGTTCGGGAAACCCGAGGACGTGGAAACGCTCATAAGGGAGCTGTTCAGGGTGCTCGAGATGGAAGGCAGGCCCCTGCACAATGGCATGGGCATCGGCGCCGCGATACTTAGAAGGGCGGGCAATGACCGCGGCGCCTTTTTCTCCGGGATGCTGGAGGTCCTTGCGGCCAGCGGATGCGAGAGCCTGTCAATCAAGTTCCTGAACAAGATGAATTCCGCCGATGCCGGCCAGCTGGACCGCATAATGGGCGGCATCTCCGAGCTGGGGGACTGGCAGTACGGCGAAACCCTTGTCCGGCTCTTCACCGATTCCGGAAGGCCCCGGGAGGACGGGCTCCCGATACTTTCGGTTGGAAACGGGCGGCTTGCGGACGTGATGGATGAGATAGCCGGAAAGGTGAATAGCTACGAGGACAGGAGGCTTGCGCCCCTTGCGGCTGGCTGGGTTGCCGGCCTTGCGCGTTCTGGCGGATGAGCCCGCATTGCCCGGTGCAGGCGGAAAGCAATAAAAGATTAAGCAGGATGTTTTCTCATGGCATACAAGCAGGCAATAGTCCTCCGCACTGATTTGGAAATGGGCAAGGGCAAGCTAGTTGCGCAGGGCTCCCACGCATCCCTTGAAGCGTACAGGAAGGCCTCCCCGGAAGCAAAGGAAAAGTGGGAAGCCGAAGGCGTTAAGAAAATCGTGCTCAAGGTGAGCGGCGAAAAGGAGCTGCTTGAGCATATGCAGAAGTGCACGGACCTTGGCATAAAATGCGCCCTCATCCGGGATGCCGGCCATACGCAGCTCGAGCCCGGCACAACGACCTGCTTTGGCGCCGGGCCCGCGGAAGAGGCGGACATCGACCGGGCGCTCGGCCACCTCAAACTCTTATAAACCTATTTTCCCCATTCAGCGCATGATGCTTTCCAATGCAGACATAAGGGAATACATGCGCAAGGGGAAGATTAAGATAAAGCCGCTGAAGCCGGACCAGATAGGGCCCGCTTCAGTGGACCTCACCCTTGGCAACAGGTTTTGGTTCTTCAGGGAAAAATACCTCGGGAAGAAAGTCGACCTTTCAAAGGTTGGGTTCAGGGAGGCAACAAAGGCGGTGAAGGCGGACATGTGCGTGCTCGGCCCGGGCGAGATGTGCCTTGGCATCACCAAGGAGAAGCTTACGCTCGCCCCTGATGTGATGGGCCGCCTCGAAGGCAGGAGCAGATACGCGCGCATGGGCCTCGGGGTGCACATTACCTCCGCAGTAGTCCAGCCAGGCAGCGACAACCGCCAGGTGCTCGAGATAATGAATAGCGCGCCATTCACCGCAGTAATCCATGCAGGCATGCGGATTTCGCAAGTCGTGTTCCAGCAGATGCGCACGCCAAGCTCAAAGCCCTATGCGAAATACGGGAAAATAGCGAAAAAGCAGTAGCTCAGGAGGAAAATAGTATTATCTTCCTTATCTCCTCAAGAAGCTCATTCTCTTTCTCCGAAAGGGAATGCGTCTTCTCGCCCCATGCTGAAAGCTGCCTCCTGCTCATGAAGGAGTAGAGCACGTCGCCCTCCCGGAGGTCCTTCTTGAGCACGATCTGTTCAGAGGAAAGGGCGACTTTCATGCCCGCGGACGCCTCATCTATTGATTTCCCCTCGGACTGCACCGTCTTTATCTCTCCGAGGATTTTCCCGTGCGCATCCATGAGGGAATTGCCCTTGCGTATCTTGCCGCAGAGCACCTCCACCCCGAAAACAGCGGGCTTGCTCAGGCGAAAGAAGTGCCCTGGGAGCGCCTTTATCTTGGAGGGCCACGGGAGCGCAGTCATGAGCTCCCTCTTCTCCTTCTCAGTTTCCTCCCTCTTCCACTCCCCGTAGTCCTCCACCAGCTTGTAAATGACGTTGCTCCAGATGATGGGCACGCCGGCTTCCGCGGACTCCTCCCGCGCGTCCTTGAGCACCTGCGTGTTGAACGCGAGCACCGCCCCGTCAAACCTGCTCCTGTGGGCGACCGACGCCGCCTCCATCACGTCCTTCCGCGTCACGGGGCCGACGCCCGCCTTGCGGACCGCTATGCCGCCCTTCTTCAGCAGGTTGAGCAGCGCCTCTATGCTGCCAAGGGAGTCCGCCTTCACCGAAACGCCCTTCTCGCCCCCCTCAAAGATGAGGCATGAGGCGTGCGACTCGATTTCCCTCTTCTGCCTCTCGAAATCCGTGACCGAGACGAGCGGGGAGCCTGGGATGGTGCCCTCGAGGCCGGGGGCGAGGATTTTCACCCCGGCGGCTGCATGCACCGAATCAAGGTAAGCGTACTTGTCCTTTGAGGACTTGGGGGAAAGGTTGGGCTCCAGAAGGGCTCGGATTTTCGTCCTCTGCACCCCGAGGCCCGTGAGGTACGCAATCTCCTGGCCCTTTGCGAGCGAGCCGTCATAAAGTATTACATCTATTGTTGTTCCGAGGCCCTTCTCCTCTTTCACCTCAAGCACGGTGCCTTTGCCCGTTCCCTCCCTGAGCTCTAGCCGACCCTCCATGTATTTCTGCGAGAGGCCGGCAATGAGCAGCAGGAGCTCGGCGAGCCCCTCCTTCGTCTTAGAGCTTATGGGGATTATGCCCACCTGCTTCGTATAGTCCTCGACGCGGTCGAAGCGCTCGCAGTCGAAACCGTGCTCGGAGAGCTGCCCCATGAGCGAATAGATTTTGTCGTCCGCCGCGGCCTTCACGTGCTCCGGCTGCTTTGCGAACGACTCAAGGAAGGAATAGGTGCCTTGGGATTTCCACCCGCTCACCAGGTCGAGCTTGTTCGCCGCGATTATGAAAGGCGTCTTGCAGTATTTAAGTATCTTCACGCTCTCAATCGTCTGGGGCTGGAAGCCCTGAGAGATGTCCACCACGAGAACCGCGAGGTCCGCGATGGAGCCGCCGCGCTCCCTCAGGTTCGTGAACGCTTCGTGGCCAGGAGTGTCTATGAAAAGCAGCCCGGGGATTTTCAGCGTGGTCCTGAATACGCCGCGCACCGGCTCGGAGATGCGCTCTATTGTTTCGACCGGCAAGTAGCTGGCGCCTATCATTTGCGTAATCTTGCCCGCCTCCTTCGACGCGACCGCGGTTCCCCTGATTGCATCAAGCAGGGTGGTTTTCCCGTGGTCAACGTGCCCCAGCACGCAGACAATGGGCGAGCGGATTACCATGGGGAAGGAAGTGCTGGAGAGGGTATAAAATAGTATCTAAAACGCAAAAGGAAACAAAAAGAAAAAAAGGGGACCTATGCCCCGGCTTCAGTCAAGCTCAAGCCAGAAGTTATAGGTCTCGTACTGCGCGTCGGTCTCGTTGGCCGCGGCCAGCAGCTGGTAGTCGCCCGTGAGGCTGTTGAAAAGCGCGCCGCCCTGCGTTATGTTCACGCAGAATGCGATGTCATCCTTCCATGCCGGCACGGCCGCGTCGGCAACTGCGCAGGTCTCGAAAGTCCCGCCGTTGGTAGTGACCCCGGCGCTCGGCGCCACCGTGGTGCCCGCAACTATGAGGTTGCAGGATGCGTCGGTGAGCGTGTTCGAGGCGCTGTCCGTGTTCAGGACGTCGAAGCCCCAAACGGTGTCAATCTCACTCCCGGTCACCGCTTCAACGGCAGCCCATACGAAGCCACTGGATGCCGCAATCGCGCACACTTCCCCCCCGTCAGCGGGGGTCCACGGCCATGTGTAGAACATGGGCGAGTTCGCCCCCGGAGCGAGCACAATGGTTCCGCTGACATTCCCCCAGAAGCCCGCCCACTTCTCGGTGGACACGTTCCCGGAGAGGTTGCCATAGGTGACATTGCCCCCTTCAGTTACATAGCTTGCAGTGCTGGCCTGCGTGTACTTGTCCGTTGCGCCCAGCGTCCACGTTTCCGCGGGCTGGATGGCAAAGGCAAGGCTCGCCGCAAACAGCAGTGCAAGCATGGCTGCAAATCTTTTCATGTTTTTCACCAAACCTATAGGTTTCTGCGCACCCTACGCAGGTAAGCTTTTTAAGCTTGCCTCAGCTAATCACCGTCATGAGGAGGCTTTTTCTGCTGCTGTTGCTGGCAGGGATATCGTTCAGCTTGGTTGCCGTGAATTCGCTTGACGGCAGGGACGTCGTTTCCGGGATATACTATTCCGCGGTAACCGGCGAGGGCGTGGTTTTCGTAACCCCAACCTATGATGAGGCAACCGTTTACGGCAAAATCGGCACGGGCAGGGATGTGCTGCTTATCCAGTCCGAGGGCAGCCCGATAATAATCGGCATGGAAAACGACCTGGGGAACAACGGCAATGCCGTTGAGAAGCTCGTTTCCGAAGACCCATACGAAACCAACCTGGAGCTTGCGCGCAGGAGCGGCGCGCATAGCTTCGTACTCGTGGACCCGGTCTACGGCTACAACACCGTTTCCGCTCTCGCGTACGCAAAGCTCAACTCCATGTACCTGATATTCGTGGACATCTCCAACGCGGAGCAGGTGGTTTCCTTCCTGGAAGACAAGAACCCCCAGAAGCTGCTGCTTTACGGCTATGTGGACGGAGAGGTGAAGGATGCGCTGGACGGCAGCGGCCTTGCATACGATGAGATAAACAACGGCGACAAGTTCGATGACAACCTTGAGCTGGCGCGCATGTACTTCTCGCAGAACCCCTCCAAGAGCCAGGTGATATTCTCGGACGGGAACGGGTTTGAGGACACACTCGCCGCGGGCGACGACCCCGCAATACTGGTGAGCCCCATCGTGCCCTCCGCAACCTATGACTTCATGAAGGAATATGCGGCCTCGGGCCAGATAAAGGTCGTAATGGTCGTGGACCAGGACTATGCGCAGGCCGCGTACAACCTCAAGACCTCCATAAACAAGGAGCTCGGCACCGACGCCCTGCACGCATTCGTCAAAATCGGGGAGAGTGCAGGCACCGCGCTTAAGCAGGTGCCGATGTTCCCGCTTCCCGGACCCGCGCTCGGCCTGGAGATAACCAGTGCGGAATACAACACTGTATCCGGGGAGCTTGAAATTACCTACGAGAACACCGGCAACGCGCCTGAATACGTGGAGTCGCAGGTAATGGTTTTCGTGGACGGCACATATTCCGGAACGGTGGGCGAAGAGGAGCCGTTTGCAATGGGCAGGGGCGCGAAAGTGGGCCGCGGATATCCCATTAGGATAGAGAGCGGGGACATACTCGCGAACGTCACCGCGATGTTCGGCTCCTCGCGCAAGTACATGGAGAACGGGATAGTGCGCATAATGGATGCGGGCAGGGTGGAATTCACCGACACGTCCGCCCTGGAGATTGCCGGGTTTACCGAGGATGGGATGGGCCTTTATGTTACCTACACAAATAACGGCAGCGGCACTGTTTATTTCCGGCCTGACGCAACCACTGAAATAGAGGGCAGGAGCACGAAAATAGAGGACGAGAACACCTACGAGCTTGGCGCGGGCGAGGGCAAGATGGTGAAGTTCCCGGGCATTGCGAAAGTTGGCTCCACCGTTGTCGCGGGCGCCGACTACGGCGCGCGCGAGGCATTCCTTGACAACCGCGTGGAAGAGGAATATCTGGTGCAGGCAACGCCCGTGCAGGCCGGGTTCGAATTCGACCCGATGTACCTGCTAGTGCTCCTGCTGCTGATAGCTGTGATATACCTGGTGTGGGACAGGAACAGGAGGAAGAAGTAGGCACTTTCTGCTTACTTTCACTCATTCTTCGCTTTTCTTTCCCTCTTCCTTTCCGCCCTTCTTCCGCACAAGCATCGCAAGCTCTGCAACTGCCTGCAGGATTACAACGTTGGACATGAAGCAGATTGAGAAGTACCCTATCCCGGGCAGGGCAAGCACGAGCGGCGCAAAGGAATAGGCGGCGGCTTTCAGCGTGCTCCGGGAGATTATCCTCCTGCTGGACAGCCAGAAGTTGGCCAGCGCAAGGATTATTGAAAGCATCCAGAGCAGGTAGAAGGCGCTGAGGTCAAACCAGTGCCAGTTGAGGAAGAGCGGGAAGCCGCATGCCATCCCGGCCGCGCCCATTACCGTTGCCCTGCCGTCCCTTATCCTGTAGCCCGCCTTTTCCCCCTTGAACATAACCTCTCCGGGCTCGGCGAAAATGTGGGCGAACCTTCCCTGGCCGTCCGTTGTCTTTTCCTGCCCGTCAAATGCAACGCGCACGCCCGGGATTCCCGCGCCCTGCGTATCCACGACCGCAACAATCGTTTCTTCGCCGGCAATTACCGTCTCTTCTAAAACGAAGCTGCCGAGCAGCGTGACGTCCAGCATCAGCCCTGCCTGCGGGTAGCCGGAAAGGAACGCGAACAGCAGGCCGTCGCGAGGCACGCCTATAGTCGCATAGCCGTTCCTATCCGCCGTTGTTGACATGTAGTTGGTGAAAACCTCCGCAAAGGGGACTGGCTCGCCCCTGTTGTTGAGCACCTGCACGAGCAGCTCTTCGCCTTCCACCGCCTCGCCCTCAATTACGAGTATCTCCATCTCCTTGGGGATGCAGTGCAGCGATATGCAGAATTCCGTGGAATCGCAATCTTCGTCCGAACAGCATTCGTACGGGCTGCACCTGTGGTTCCCGATTTTCCCGCAGGGGCATTCCACGGGCACGCAGAGCCCGGCGGAGCAGTATTCCGCGTCCGCACAATCGTCATCGCTTTCACAGAGCACGCATATGCCCTCTTCGCACATCCCGCTCAGGCACTCGCTAGAATTTTCACATTCCTCCTCCGCTTCCTTCTTCTTCCTGCATTCCCCTGCATCGCAGTACTCGTCTTCGCCGCAGTCATCGTCCGAGCCGCATTCCGGCAGTATGGTGACCATGAATTCGCGCTCCGCCCTTGCATAATCATTCCTCGCATGGAGCGTAATCACGTACGTGCCGGGCGGGCCCGCGATAAGCCCCAGCGAAACATCCTCCTCTTCCCCTATCTGTATTCTCGGTATCGTTGCCGGGCTGCACGTGAAGCCGGAGGGGCAGTCGAAATAAACGCTTATGTCCAGCTCATTGTAATCCCCGGTGTTCCGCACTATTGCATCAACGTCAAAAGGCTCGCCCGCAGTTGCTGTGTAGCCGCCTATGGGTGGGATGTAGAGCCGGTGGTCCTTGTCCCCTCCCAGAGTTGCGCATGAGTACTGCACGTCAACCCACAGCGTGTACTGGGCCGGGCTTCCGTTGTTCGGAAGGATTATCTGGTAATCGCTCGTGGTGCCGTTCCAGTCCGGCCGATTGTTCACTACATCGGCAACAAAAACGAGGTTGCCGTTTGCATCGTTGAGGTAGCCCCCCCTGAAATCCGGGGAGGAGGCGTTATTTGCAAAAGTGTATGTCGTGGGCACGTTCGCATAAGTGCCATAGGTGAGCGTGAACGCGCTGCGCAGGGTGAAGGTGCTGCTGCCGTTCTCCGAGCCGCCCACGAAAGCGTCGAGCTGAGAGAGGTTCCCCGCGGAAAGCGGCGCAGTGAGCGCGGTATCGTTCACCGCGATTACGTGCATGCTTATGCTGGAATAGGTGCATGGCGGGTCCTGCGCTACCATGTTGAGCCGCACGACATCGTTCCCTACTACGGCGTAGGGGTAGGCAGCGCCCGCGCCCATGACCACCTCCCCATAGAGGCCGTCCCAGTTGGTGGCGTTGGCGCTTCCGGTAAAATTCACATCTGTGACGTTGCCTCCTTCGGTTTCAATCTGGGCAAAATTCAGGCTGGCCAGCAGTAGCATTGCCATTGCAGCAGGCAGCCATCTCATCAGGGATAAGAATCAATTAACTTTTATTAAGGTTGTGATGACGGCGCCCTGCCATGAAATGGGTGCGGTGCCAGCTTCATGTAAGTGTAAGTAGTGGGCTGAGTGTGGTGCTAACTTCATATATATGTAAAACCGCATGGTAACTATACGTATATAAAGGATATCATTGAGACGTAGGGCATGGGTAAGCCGAGTGCGAGCGGAGGGTTAATGTTCTTGCTGCTTCTGCCCCCAGCGCTGCTTCTCGGCCTTGTGCTGAACGGCACCGGCCCGCTCAACGATTCTTTCCTCGCGGGGGACGCCCCAAACGAACTCATGGCGGCGAATGGAACCGGGGCCATGCCCCCGGCAAACGGGAGCTGGGAGCATGAGGGGGGCGGGGCGGAATTTGTTGACGTGGATGATTACCTGGATGAAACCGGGGGGAACGATTCCGTGGGGAACGGGGCGGAATTTGTCGATGTGGGCGAATACCTCAACGGGACCGAAACCAATGAATCCGGGGAATGCACGGCAGGGCTTGCCAATGCGGCCGAACACCCCAACGAAACGGGGGAAGCGGAGCCCTACGCACCGGAGAACGCCACCGCAAGGGCAAACGCCACCAGTCCTGATGGCAGGGAATTCCCTGAAGCCGATGAACACCTGAATGCCACGCAGAACGGGACCGGCGCTGAAGGGTTCATTGGTGTGGATGAGTACCTGAATGCTACCCAGAATGAAACCGGAAACCAGACCGGGGATGAATTCATAGATGTGGATGAATACCTGAACAGCACGCTCCAGAACGCGACTGGCAATGCCAGCGAACTGGAAGGGGCCGGCGGATGCCCGAACCTCACGGGGCAGAACGGGAGCGCCTGCGGGATGCCGGCCAATTTTTCCGGGTTGCTCAGGGTCCTCGGGCCGGGGGTGGAGTATAATTTCAGCATAGCATTTGCTGGGGCGGAGGGAATGCTGGCGGCGGAATCCGCTTATGGGAAAGCGCCTGCGGAAATCCCGGACGGGAGATACGATGTCATTGTGGCGCCGCTGGCCGCAGAGGGAGGCCCAAAGGGCCGGGCAAAACCCGTGCCCATTGAGCAGATAAGCCTCAGGGGCCTGAAGGTAAACGGCTCCTACGCCGGGGAGCTTAGGATTGCGAACGTGGCCCCGGATGCGACCCCGTTCGGCAAAGCCGCAAAGCAGGCATATGCGATAGACCCTGCCGGGCTGGATTTCACCGGAGCGGAAGCGGCAGTGCGCGCAGTTGGCACCGAACTTTACAAGTGCGCGGAATGGGATTTTGACGCGGGCGAATGCAGCGGCAAGTGGATAAAGCAGAGGGACATCACCCCCGGCGAGGTCTATGCCATAGCTTTCAACTCAACCGACCCCGCGTGGGCGGAATACAACGCAACCTACGGCGCCCCCCAATGCGGAAACTGGTCTTCGCCATGCATTGCAAACTCTTCACTGCTCCGCTCTGTTGACAATGCAGGCGGAACAGCGGAGCCCAACCAGCCGAATACAATTGACGGATGCACGGACGGAACTTTCGGAACATACCAGGTCGACGAGTCGGTTGAGAACATTACGATTACGAGCCTGAACGGCCCGATATTCAATGGCGGGGACACAGTGAACGTAAGCGCATGGGTGTACTGCTGGAATACCGGGGCAAACGACAACATCAATTTCGTTTACTCCAGCAGCGCTTCATCTCCTTCATGGACCATTGTCGGATTCACGGACCCCTGCCCCGGAGGGGGGTTCCAGCAGGTAAGCCAGACCTTTGTCCTTGATGATGTCTACGGGGAGCATGTGGTCAGGGTGATAAACCAGTACAACGGGGTGACAACCGCGACCTGCGGGGCCGGAGCATACGATGACAATGACGATGTGGTTTTCTTTGTGAATGCGACCAAGCCGACAGTGAATCTTGTTTATCCCCCTGAAGGGGGATTCGACTGCAGCAGTGTCAATCCGTTCGTATTCAATTCAACAGAGAGTTCAAGCTGCACCCTTTACATAGACGGAGTGCAGGACCAGGGCCCCATCAGTGTTGTTGAGGATGCCAACTACCAGTTCAACGCATCCGTGCTTTCAGGCTCGCACAACTGGTCGGTAATATGCGGAAGCGTTGAAAGCGAAGTGAGGAATTTCAGCGCATGCATCGAAAACGTTGTATACGAGGATACATTCACGTCCGCAGGGGGATTGGGCCCGGATGCGGTCAATACCGCCCCATGGCAGAGGGGGGATGCAACACAGGTGGGGGGATGCCACAGGGACGCGTACTGCTGGGGAACCGGGCTTGCGGCCAATTACAATGCAAACGGGCCTTATGACGATTACCTTACGAAAACAGCCAGCATGAACCTTTCCAACTATGAGAACATTACGTTCGTATTCTACCATTACAGGTATTTCGAGGATGCAACGACTATTTACGATGCGGGCGTAATAGAAGTCAACAACGGCTCGGGATGGGCAAGGCTCACGCCGGACCAGGGATATACCGGCACTGTTGACAACGGGTACGGAAGCTCGCTCGGAAACCAGCTTGCATACGGAAACCACGGAACAGGTTGGGAACTGCAGACGGCCAACCTCTCCAATTATTCATACCAGGAAAACGTGACAATCAGGTATTATTTTGCCGCGGACAATTCGGTGAACGACCGCGGATGGTTCGTTGACGACGTAAAAATAACAGGCGACCCGAACGTAAGCTACAGAGTAACGGCATGGGACGATTCCGATGCGAAAACAGTTGAAGTAGGCGAAACAAACTATTTTTATGCGAATTACACGTACCTGAACGGAACCCCGATTACGAACGGCGCGGGCGTGTGCAACATCACCACCAATGAGACATACAGCATGGATTACAACAGCACGCTCGGGCTTTACGTTCATGCCCAGGCATTCCCGGCCGCGGTCGATTCAACGTTTTTCGTCACGTGCGCAAAGGACGGCAGCTTCATACCGGTGCAGGACTCGGACAGGTACGTAATAACCGCGGACGAGCTGACAAACCTCACCTGCTGGGAGATTCCTGACCCGATTTCCGCCCCTTACCCCAATACCTGGAGCAGGTCGTATCTCTACTGCAATTACAACTATGCCTCAAACGGGAGCGCTGTCGAAGGCGCGGCGTGCAACTGGACGGACAACAACACCGTTTCGTATTATTTCTACGGAAGCGAGGATTTCAACCTTAGGGAGCATGCGTTCCACAACGAAATCCAGAGGGCATACAGCTTCGGAGGAATATGGTACGACCTGCAGAGCATACGGGGATGGGGAAAAGTAACCTGCTACAATGAGACGCAGGGGAACATGAGCGTTGATTTCTGCCTTAACTACATGAACACCAGTGCGGGCGCGGACAACAGCAACGTCAATCAGAGCAACGAAAGCCAGAACTGCTTTTTCCTGGGGCAGATGAGCTGCGGCCAGTTTGCCGGAATGCCCGGAAATACCGAAGGGCAGTTCTCATGGGTTTACATGGATGTGAACATGAGCCAATATGCGCAGACGCGCGCTGCAATCGGGTATCCTTTTATAATTGACATGCAGTTCACCTACTGGTGCCCGGACTGCAACTTCAGCCTTTTCACAACCCCGTACAATGAAAGCCAGTATTCGGCCAACCTTATTGCGCTTTACCATCTTGACAATTATACGTACAACGGAAGCGATTACCTTGCGGCCGATGCTACGGGAAGGAACAATCTTACCAGATACGGGACGGTAGGCATATCCCCTGGGCAGGTAGACAACTGCACCAATTTCTCAAACGACCACGGATATCTGGCGATAGCGGACAATGACGAATTTGACATACAGACGGACATATTCATCGAGGCATATATTAAGGTGGACCAGCACGTGCCCAGGGAAAGAGCGATTATCTCGAAATACGGCTACGAATCGGTGGATTTCTGCGGCCCGGGCATGGACGAGCCCTGCATAAACCAGAGAGGGTACAGGATTTATCTTGACAAGGAGAACCGGCTTACAGTTGCCCTTTCAAGCCATGGAACGAAATCGAGCGAATTTGAAGTGAGGGACGACATGCCGTTCCCGGAGGGAGAATGGGTCCATGTGGCGTTTTTCTATGACGGGAACATAATCAAGTTATACAGGAACGGGGTGGTGGTTTCCAAGAGCGATGGCTTTTCAGGAAGAAAGATATTCAACAGCAATGCCCCTTTCGTCATCGGCTCTGAAGAAGGAAACCTGTTCGGCGAATACGTGCTTGTGGATGAAGCCAGGGTCCTCAACAAGAGCCTGACCGACCCCGAGGTAGTAAGCCACATGAATGCTGATTTCTGGCTGATAAATGCGCAGGCAAGGCCTGGCTCGGGAAACGGGTACGTATCCGATGAAATATCAGGCGGGAAAAGGAATTTCACCGTCATATCCCCCGAGCTTGGAGAGGATTTCGTAAGGCTTGAGATTCTCGGGAATGCCACTTCCATGCCGTTCAATTCAACGACCGATACCTACAACAGCAGGAGGGGGATAAGATACGGGTTCGAAACCGGAACTTACGGAATAAACTATACCTGCTCAGGAAGCGGCGCTGAAAGCCAGGATTATTCATCCCCATGGACCGTGGAAGCGGGCGCCCCGAACTGCAGTGTAGATGATTTCCTTGCAAGCGTGGAACTCGGGGGTTACCAGTACGTCAACTGGTCATACAATTCAAACGTGCCTCCGGTCAGGCTCTACCTGAACATGACCCATGAAGACGGCGCCGTTTACAGCGATTACATAATCCATACCGAAAACGCGAGCGCATTCATAAACCACGCAACGGGGATTGGAAACATAACGTGCTATATTGAAAATGAGAATTCGTCATATTCGCAGACAAGGCAGTTCAACATCACTCCGCCCACGGAATGCTTCTACGCCAGTTCGGAGGATACCGTGTATGCGCTCGGTTCCGATTTGGCAGGGAACAAGGGCGACAAGGCGTGCATAACCGTTGATGCGATGAACGTCGTGATAGACTGCAACGGGCACAGCATAACCGGAAACGGCTCGGACAGCACTTACGGCCTTCTCCTCGGCGGAATAAAATCGGCGGAGATAAGGAACTGCGGGATTTACAATTACAGCTACGGGATTTACGGGGCGGGCAATTCCACCGCGTCAATCTACAACAATACGATAGAGAACATCAGCATATCCGGGATATACACTTCGGGAGTATACACTGCCAAAGGCGCATACGGGACGAATATCTCAAACAATAGCATACGCCTGTCCGGAAGCGGCATAATGCTGGAAAATGCCTACGGAGTGAAAACCGGCCGCAACACAATAAGCGGATGCGGCTACGGAATTGAAATCTCCGGAGGGGGAAGCCACCTCTCCGATTCGGATGCAATTACCGGTGCCAATTACTCGGGAATATTCATAAACGGGTCAAGCTCCGTGAAAATAACAAATGCCGCTTCCAATTCAAACACCGGGAGCGGGATAATCGTCCTAGATTCGGATGATGCGGACATAGACCCGTCCTATTTCTGCGGCAACACAATCGGGATAAACGTCTCCGGCTCCAACGGAACGGTGATAAACGATTCGGTGGCCTGCAATAATTCGCTTTACGGAATTTACATTTATAATTCAAACAATACGCTGATAACGAATTCGAGCACGCACAGCAATTCAATCGATTTCGCTGTGAACAACACGCTTGGGATGCCCGCCCTTCTCGACATGGATTCGCTTATATTCGACAGGCCGGAAGGGGACCGCTCATACTACACAAATCTTTCCATATCAGATTACGTTTCCGCTTCAAGCGCATATTCAATAAACTGGACCCCCTCCTTGGGCGTTCCTCCGGGAAAGATTTCCTTCAGGGGCAAGAATATCAACATAACTGCTTTGGGCGGAACGGTGAGCATAGACCGCATAAACTGGCACTGGACCGTTCCGGAACTCGAGGGCTATATAGAGTCCGAGCTTGAACTATGGAGATACAATTCATCCTGGGCTTTGATGAACGATTCTCCGGACACTTCATTGCATACCCTCGGGCTCAGCAATCTCAACCCTGCATCCGACTACGGAATATTCGGAAACTCCAACAGCACCACCAACCTTACATGCTGGGAGATGCCGAACAGGGTGAAGGTCGGGGACTACCAGATGTATTTCTGCAATTACACCAATTCAACGGGGAGCCCGATAAATTCCGACGGGACGTGCACATATGCCGACAGCATCCCCATTCCGGTTTACTATTACGGAAACGATGCTGTGGATACCGATGTCACGATAGCGGGGCCGAGGCAGCACCTTTACTCGTTTGACAACGTATACTCGGGAATGCAGACCATAAAGGGCTACGGCAAAATGAAATGCTATCCGGGAACGAGCAATAACATAACGGTTGATTTCTGCCTTAACTACCTGAACACCAGTGCGGGCGCGGACAACAGCAACCTGAACCTTACCAATGAGAGCACCTACTGCATTTTCCTGGGCCAGACCAGCTGTTCTGATGCGGATGCCTATTTCGGGGTGCAGGACGATTTCGAATGGATGCGCATGGACGTGAACATAACTGCATACAACAACCTTCTCGCTTCCCTGGGAAATCCGTTCATAGTCAATATGCAGTTCGCTTACAGCTGCCCGGACTGCAATTTCACGATAAGGAAAACACCCTACGGCCCCGGCCAGTATTCTGCCAATCTCGTTGCATTGTATCATCTCGACAACTTCACGGACATATGGGGAACGAATTACACCATTGACGAATCGGCAAACGGCCTGAACATGAGCGAATTCGTGGATGATGTCAATTCAACGAGGAACGTAACCGTTTCACCGGGCTGGATAAACAACTCGATGAATTTCACGGGGACCAATGCGAGCCTCAGGGCTGCGGATGACGGCTCCGGCGTTTTGGACACCCCTGACAACCTTACGGTGGAGGCGCTTGTCTACCAGCCCGCGGATACGGGAACGCTGAGGGTTTTCATAAGCAAATTCGGGGCAACCGGAGCGAACTGCGGGCCTGCTTTTTCAGGCACATGCACGAACCAGAGGAGCTGGGCAATGGCGATAACCGCCGGCAACCAGCTTGCATTCTACCTGAACAACGACGGAACCGCCGGAGGGGGATATACCATAGTATCGCTTGACAGCGTTCCCGTAGGGGAATGGGTGCACGTCGCGGGAACTTTCGACGGGGAATACATGAAGCTTTACATGGACGGGGACCTCCAGGCATCGGGGACCGGGATGAACGGCTCTACGATTTACAACGGCACTGCCCCGCTTGTCATAGGTGCGAACGACGCGGGGATAGGAAACCTTTTCGACGGTTCAGTAGATGAAGTAAGGATACTTGACAGGGCGCTTACCGGAGAAGAAATCGTGGAAAACGTCAACCAGGACGTCTGGAAGATAGCGAAGGACATTGATGCGGATTATACTGCCAATTATGTTTCACTGAATTCTTCTGCAGGCAAGAGAAACTGGAGCGCGGTTACCACGGAAGGGCAGGACCTCGTAAGGCTCGAGGCAAAGGGCTATCCGGTAAACATGAGCTACAATTCAACAACCGGGCTTTACAGCTCGGGAAGGCCGATTGCATACGGGTTCAGGAGCGGGACGTATTACATGAACTACAGCTGTTCCAAGCCAGGATATGCAAACAACACGATAAACGAATCGGAATGGGAGATTTACGTTGAGGCCCCTTCGTGCAGCATTGACGATTATCTCGACCCGGTTAATTTCGGGGATACGCAGTGGGTGAACTGGAGCTACAGCAGCGGCGAGGCGCCGTTAAGCAAATACCTCAACATAACGCATTCGGACGGATACAGGTACGTGGATTATGAAACGAACGTTGAAAACGTAACTGCGGACATGGATTACGATTTCGGAATCGTGAGCATAACCTGCTATGTTGAAAACGCAAACGGCTCCAATACCAGCACTGTCGATTACACCGTCCCATACACCTGCGGAAACCTCATAAAGAATGCAACGCTGGTTAACGACGTTTATTCGAATGGAACCTGCTTCCAGATGGGTGTTGACAACCTGGTGCTGGACTGCGGCGGGTACAGGATAATGGGAAATGCCACCGGATTCGGAGTTTATACCTACGGCGCAAACAACATTACGCTTAAGCACTGCAACATATCCAATTTCACGGATGCGGTAGGCCTTAACAACGTGGACAACAGCACTTTCTACAATAACAGCGTGCATGACAGCAGTGCAAGGGGCTTTGAAATCCTGGCGGGCTCGGACAACAACAATTTCACCCAAAATTTTGCATACGACAATGCTGCACAGGGATTCTATTCTGCAGGCAGCTCGGGCAACTTATTCTACAATAACACCGCATACATGAACAGCCAGGGATTCTATATGAATTCCGGCTCGGACAACAACAGGATGATAAGCTGCAGCGCGTATTCAGCGGGCTCCAGTGTTGCAGGGTTCAGGATAAGGCTGTCCGGCAACAACAGCATAATCGATGCGCTCAGCCATGACAACCTGCGCGGAGTGAGAGTGCAGGATTCCGGCAGTACCACGATAAGGAGCATGGTTACCTACAACAACAGCGATTCCGGAATAAGAATCGACAGCGGGAGCACATTTACCAACGTAGCGAACGTAACCACCTATGATAATGATGTTGCGGGCTTCTACATCCTGGAAAGTTCGGATGGTGTGAATATAGCCAACAGCAGTTCATACGGCAATGCATACGGCATAAGATTGTCCGATACCAACAACACTAACTATGAGAACATCATGCTTTACAACAATGGATACGACTTCCACGTAAGCAACCTTCTTGCAGGGAACATTGTCTGCAATGCGACAAACATGACATTCGCCAATCCGTCCGGAACCCTGGAGAATTATACCGTTCTGGACATTTACGATGCTGTTTCGCCTTCGTCGTATTTCATAAACTGGACCTCAAACTCAAGCGCCCTGCCTCCGCTCCATTCCTCATTCAACCAGAAATTCGTAGAGATAGCAAACCTGAGCGGGCTGGTAGCAGTAGATGCCATAACCTGGCACTGGCTGGATTCTGAGGTTGCGGGGCATGACGAAAGCCGGCTGTCATTGTGGAAGCATAATGCAAGCGGTTGGACGGTGCTGAACAGCACTCCGGACATAGCAGCAAATACATTAGGCCTGAGAAACATGAACCCTGCAAGCGATTATACGATACTCGGGAATGAAACATCGGTATGCGGCATAATAAATTCATCAGGAAGCTATTCCCTCAATGCGGACCTGGAAGGGGCGCCGATAAATGCATCCCCGCTTGCCGATTCGGCATGCATCAAGATAGCCGCATCGGACGTCGTATTGGACTGCGGCGGCTACAACATAACGGACAACGGGACCGCAGGGATGACTTACGGGGTGCTGCTCAACGGCTCCCTTACCAACGTTACGGTGAAAAACTGCGGTAGGATAGCGGATTACGTATTCGGAGTATATGTCTATGAATCGAATTACACGAACATAGCCAACAACACCCTTACGAACATAACTTTTGACGCCATCATGCTGCTCTCAAGCCATTTCAGCACCATAACCGGGAATTACATGCACGACAACACTGCGCGGGGGCTGAGGATATGGGGCAGTTCCTACAACAATGTCAGCGACAACATGGCCGCATCATGCTTCCCGGGATACCAGCTTTTCCACAACAGCTCTTACAACATATACAGGAACAACAGCGTTACGAACAGCACGAACTACGGGTTCAGGATTTACAACCAATCGATGCACAACTCGTTCATCAATAACAATGCCTGCAACATAACCGAGTTCATGGGAGCGGGCGGTTACGGATTCTACCTCCATGTAAATGCAAGCAGAAACAATTTCACGGGAAACACGGTATGCGGGAATACAAACGGGTTCTTCGTAAACGAATCCTCGGACAGCTTCATTTCAAGCAACAATATTTCCAACAACACGGGATACGGAATAGCGCATTATGACAGCGACTACACTACGATATACAACAACACCATGGACTGGAACATGGGGGACACCATAACCGGAAGGGATTCGGATTATGTGAACATATCATATAATTCGCTGCTGAACGGTGATGATGACGCGATATTCAACTACGTTTCTTTCGGGAGCTATATCGCATACAACAACATAGGGGAGGGCGTAACTACCGGAATGCTGGACGCATTTGCAAACGACGGCATAGACATGCCCAACAATACCATGGCGAGGGTGATAGGAAACAACATAAGTATGGTGGACTTGGGGGTGCGGTGCGACTACTGCAGGAACGTGACTATCGAAGACAACATAATGGACGACGCGATACTGGGCGTGGGAAGCGCGGACATCGCCTACAGCAACATGAGCAACAACAGGATTTACAATATGACTTACGGATTCTACCTGATAGGCTCCTCCAAAAACCTGCGCCTCGTGAACAATACCGTTTACAACAATACATATGGATTGTATCTCAATCCGGTTTCGGACAGCATCTTCGAAAACAATAGCGTTTACAACAATACGAATACGGGCATTCACCTAAGCGGCCCTGCGAACAATTTTTCCTACAACAATGTTTCGAACAATTCCCAGCACGGATTCGCGGTTATTTCCGCCAATTTCAATGCTTTTGTGAATAATACCGTATATGGCAATATACAAAACGGCTTTTACCTGAGTTCAAGCAACAGGAGCACTCTGGCGGATAATATCGCATACGGCAATGGGGACGGGTTCTTCCTGCAATACAGCAACAACAATAATCTTACCAATAACACAGGATACGCAAACCTTTACGGATTCTATCTGTCCGGAAGCTCCGACAATAATTTTATCGACAACACGGCCCGCGATAACCTCCAGCATGGTTTTAACATAATTGCCAGCTCTGATTACAACAACCTTACCGACAACACCGCATACAACAATATCCAGTATGGCCTGTACATCGACCGGGCAAACAGGACGAATGTTACAAATATGCATTTCTATGGCAATAACCTGGGCGATTTCTATGTTGCCACCGACGCAGCAGCCAGACCCGTTTATCTCTACAATATGACAATAGACAACCCATTGGGCGGTTTCCAGAACTACACCTCTCTTTCAATTGAGGATAGCATAGAAGCAAACACCGCATATTCAATCAACTGGACGGCCAATTCTTCAGGACTTCCAACGGGCCGCATATCATTCAGGGAAAAATGGGTGAATATAACTAACCGGTCGGGGGCGGTAAGCATCGATTCCATAACATGGCACTGGCTGGACTCAGAACTGCCGGGATATGATGAAACGGAATTCGAGCTTTGGAGATGGAATGGAAGCTGGGCGATGCTGAACAGCACTCCGAACATAGCCGCAAATGAATTGTCCCTTACGAATATGAATCCTGCGTCCGATTACGGGATACTGCAGGGCGGATTGGACAACTGCCCGGTGATATCCTCGCCCGGCACATACCTGCAGCCGCAGAATTACGTGGGCGCGCCCAATGACGCGGCGCCCCTCTCGCCGGACCCGGTGAACTACACGTGCGTGAAAATCACTGTATCAAACGTTGTTTTCGACTGCAACGGATACAACATAACCGATAACGGAACCGCAAGCGTTGGCTCGGCGGGCGTCCTGCTCAATGGCTCGCTCACGAACGTGACGGTGAGGAACTGCCCGGGCATTTCCAACTACACCCTCGGCATCGGAGTGTTCGCCAGCAACGGAAGCATGCTCTACAACAATACTGCCAGGAATAACTCCATGGGCTTCGGCATCGCGCAGGGCCACGGCAACAACTTCACCAATAACACCGCCAGCGGCAATGCCCAGTTCGGCTTCATCGTAGTGCAGGGCAGCAGCGGCAACTACTTGGGCGGCAATAGGGTGTCCGGAAACCAGTTCGGCTTCGCCGTAACCGAGGGAAGCGCCAGCAACACTTTCGCCGACAACGTTGCGTACGGCAATCCGACCGTGGGCTTCTACTCCAGCTCGAGCAACGGCACTACGCTCAGGAACAACAGTATTTCCGGCAGCTACTTCGGCTGCTATTTCGAGCTGAGCTCGGGCAACATGATCACAAACAATTCCGTATCCGGGAACACGGGCAGCGGCATCTACCTGTTCAACCGCTCCAGCGGCAATTCCCTCACCAACAACAGCTTGCACGGCAACGGGGCGGCGGGCCTCCAGATAGGCGAGGATTGCGCGCTCAACAACTTCACCGGGAATGGGGCCTACAACAATTCCCTCTTCGGCTTCTTCCTGCAGGCCAACGCAAGCGGCAACCGCTTCACAGGGAACCAGGCATACAACAATTCGCTGAACGGCTTCTTACTGCAGGACTCGCACGGCAACGTGCTGGAGGACAACACGGCATACCGCAACAACTATGGATTCCGGCTCGGCGCGAATGCGACGCACAACGCGCTTGCCAACAATATCGCATTCAACTGCTCCCAGGACGGCTTCGCCCTGTTCTCGAAATCGAACTGGAACAACCTTACGAACAACAGCGCATACAACGTGCAAAACGGGTTCTACGTGGACTCGAGCCACAACAACACCCTCGCCCTCAACACTGCGCACAACACCAGCTCGCCAGGGTTCACGCTCGCAGCCAGCGATTTCAACAATCTCACGGCCAACACGGAATACGGCAGCCCGGCCTCGCCCGGATTCGTATTGGTGCTGAGCGACTACAACATCCTCTGGGGCAACTCCGCCCGGGACAACCCCGCGCCCGGCTTCTTCATAAACACGAGCTCTGGGAATGCGCTGGGGAACAACAGCGCATACAACAACTCCTATTTCGGGATATACCTCATTTATTCAGACAATAATTCGATGGGGGGCGACCTGGCCCACAACAATTCCATAGACGGCCTGCACCTGGATAATTCGGATTACAACAACATATCCGGATTGCTCGCATACAACAATTCCGATTCGGGAGTTTACCTTTCGAATTCCTACAACAATACCATAATGGACAGCTTCTCGCATAACAACAGCCAGTCGGGTTTCTACATAGATAATTCTCCGGACAACGATTTCATCAACGTGAGTGCATATAACAACTCCGTGGACGGATTTACGGGAGATTACTCTTCAAATCTGTTCATAGACCCCTCCAATTTCAAGAACAACAACGGGAACGGCGTCAACCTGAACAACTGCCATGATGCAGTGTTCGAGAATATCAATGCAAGCGGCAACAATGGCCACGGCCTGCACATCGTGCAGTCGGACAGGGTAAACATAACCGGCTCCACGTTCTGCTACAACCACCAGTACGGGATACGGCTGCACCACACGGAATACATCTACATAAACGATTCGGACATGTGCGGAAACGACGGCCACGGCGTGCAGTTTGACGACGCGCAAAACACCACGCTCAATCTCTCAAGGGTGTCCGGCAACAGCGACCATGGCCTCTACCTTTCGGATTCGGACGACAGCATCTTTGTGTTCTCCAACATCACCAACAATACAATCGGCGGAATCCGGTTCAGCGCGGACAGCGGCGGGGCAGGCCTGTATTCCAACCAGGTGTGCTTCAACGGCTTCGACGTGGACAACCTCGGGCCCTCCAACGCGGGCGCGCAGGACTCCTGCGACTCCTGGAGCTCCTGGAGCGAAAGCGGCCACGGGGGGTGCACCTATCGCTGCACCGAGATATGGCATTACTTCTACGGGGACGTAAACGGCTCGCTGCTCCTTGCGCCCAATAGCGTGGACATCTTTTATTCATGGCTGTGGAACGGCAATGAAGGCAACGTGTACGTGATAAACGGCGACGCGAACGTGCAGTGGATAAACCTCACCGCGCTGGGCCGCACCGATGCAGGGGCTCCTTCGAACAATGACTTTGTTGAGCTTGATACTTTGCTGGGCTACAGCGCGGAGCCGGACAACATAAACATTACCTACTCTACCGATGGAAGCACGCCGAAGCGCACGGAAAACATGACCCTGTTCAGGCACTTCGTCCCGTGGGTTCCCGAGGCGAATTCCACGACGCAGAACAGCACCTTCGACACCGGCATAACATGGGACGCCTCGCAGGGCTGGCCGCAGTTCAATACAACTGCAAACCAGGACGTTGCCTTCATTACCGCGGTGAACACTAGTGCACCCTATGATTACGAGATAAGGGTGCCCGCGAACCTGAGCACCTACAAAGGCGTGAGCGGAGTGGTGGAGTTCTGGGTGGAATTGGATTAGGTGCGCTGGCTGGGTAGAGCTGGATTAGGGCTTCATGCTCTGGAGTTTTCCCACCGGGAGTCTGCCCAGCAGTAATCAGTAGACTATCTCCGGCAGCTTCTTCTTTGCAAAAGCATCCTTGAGCTCGCGCGCAATCCTCTGGCCGGTGCTCACCCGCTCCCCATAAGAGAACAATTCATAGGGAGAAAGCAGCAGGTTCGTGCCTGCCACGATGCGCGCGGAAATCTCGAACGCGTAAACGTCGAGGTCTTCGGTGATTATCGTCTCCACGCAGAACGGCCCGTGTATCCCCCCGAAAAGGCCCTGTGAGGAGTTGCACACGTCCCTGCCCATCTCCATGAGCTTGGGGAGCAATGACTCGCGCAGCACCATGGGCTCGTTGCCCATCACGTGGAAGGAGATGTCGACTTTTGCGCCCACCGAGAGCTGGCGCGCAATCTCGTCCGCATTGGTTTCCAATCTGCGGTCGGTGCCCAGCAGCTCAACCTTCCCATAGGAGGTCCTGTACCCTGCCTCGCCGAACGAGGAATGGAAAAAGTGCGGGTAGGCGCGCACGCCTATGAGAAATTCCTGTATCATGACGTCCTTCCTGTCGCCTATCTTCTCCTTGTATTCTTCGTAGGAGTTCACTACGGGGTAGCCCCTGCCGCCCTTTGCGCCCGGGAACTTCACTATTGCCGGGCCGTCTATCTCTTCGGGCTTGAGGATGCGGGGGGTGCGGAGCCCTGCCTTGTGCATCCATTCGAACATGCGCTCCCTGTCGCGCTCGAACTTCAGCGAGCCGCGGTTGCCGAAAATGGGCACACCCACATCGTCCATCTTCTTCCCGGCGTACTCCACGAAGGTGCCGTGCGGGACGATGATTGCTTCCTTTTCCACGAGCTCCTGCACCGGGATTTCGGAATAGTCGTCCACTATTATGAACTCGTCTGGCTTCGCCGCCGGGAAGGCCTCGTAGAACTCCTTCCTCTCCTCGGTGCAGATGCCGATTGTGGGCACCTTTTCCAGCTTTGCTCCATGGAAAATCTGCAGTGCGGAATGCGAGCAAATAGTCGCTATCTTGAATGAGCCGTAGGAAGAGACGATTTCGGATATTTTTTCCCTTGATACCATTGCTAATAATAGCATCCCGCCCTTTTAAATGCTAACGCTTGGCGGCAGAGCGCGGGCCCCCGGCAAAGCCACCTGTGCCGAATGGGGCAGGCGCGGGCAGATGGCGCGAAACCCCGGGTGGGGCAACGCACGGGGCGGATGCTGCTGGCGGCCGAAGGGCACAAAGCCCGCGGAGAGCAGCTAGCGCCTGAGGGCGAGCCCCGCAAAGGCAAGGAGCGCAAATGCGAAAGCTGCCGGGCAGATGGGCTGGGGCTCCCCGGGTTCCGGCTCCTCCGCCGGAGGCCTCTCCTGCACGCTGATTGCGCGGTCGGTGGTGAGGCCTTCGTATTCCGCCCTCAGCACGTAGGAGCCCTCCTCCTTTATGTTGAAGGGCAGGCGGCCCTGCGAGCTGGTCTCGCCAAGGGAGATGACATCGGAGGGGTCCGTATAATAGTATATAGAGGCATCCTTCACCGGGCTGCCGCCCTGGTCAATTACCTCGAGTATGGGCACCTCGTCCGTGTAGACGGTGGAGGGAGCGCTTATGCTGATTGAGGTAACTGTGCTTTCTTCCGGCTCGGGCTCAGGCTCCGGCTCGGCTTCCGGGGATGCGCCGAGCGCATACGCAGAGAAATAGTTCACGGCTATCTCCGCAACCCCGTCCCCGCAGGAGGATATTTCCGCATCAGAGTCCGCGTGGCCGGTGGAAACGATTTCGCCGGAAGAGCGCGGGAACCCTGCCTTCGTGTAAACGGAAATGCCATCGCATGCGGTGGTGCTGAGCCAGAAGGTTGCCGGCCCGGTTTCCGCATTCGGGGTGCCCACCGCGTTGAATGCGACGAACTCCGGGAAGAAGAGCATGTTCTCGGAATTGAAATTGTACCACGCCGCGGAGGTGGTGGGCTTGGTGAACTTGAAGGAATCGAACCTTACCGAGCCCGCCTTGCCCGGCTCGCCGATTGAGAGGTTCACGAAAGTGACCGGCACGCTCTGTATGCTTATGTAGTTGGGCTGCCCGTATATCATATTGCCGGTGAAGGTGTTCATGCCCCTTGCGACCAGGAATGCATAGCCGCTGTTCCCGCTGAAGGTATTTCCGGCAAATGTGGAGCCGCCGCCCCTTATTGAAATGCCGTCCGCGGAATTGGCCACTGTATTGTAGGTGACCGTGCTGTCCTGCGAAAGCCCGTCAAGGTAGATTGCGGTTGCGCTCTTGTCAAAGGAATTGTGCGAAATCACGGATTCCGAAGAGCTTTTCGACTCCACCCCATAGTCCTTGTTGAGGGAAAAGCTGGAGTCGTGCACGTCCACTGCATAGGAATCGGCTATGCTCACGCCCACGCGGTTGTTGGTGAACCCGCAGTCCGTGACTGTGAGGCGGGCCGCTTCCATCGCATAAACGCCCACCTGGTTCGCGTCGAAATTGCAGCTGGATATCTCCCCGTCCGTGCCGCCGGTCTGGATGCCGTACTGCAGGTAGCCGAAATCGCAGTTGCTTATCACCGTGTTGCGCATCCCGGGCTCCACATATATGCCGGTGCCCTTAGAGCCGCCCTGGAAAGAATGGCCGCCGCAATCTATTTCCACGTTGTTGGCGCTCACCCGGATGCACTTGCTTTCAGAAGTGTACATGTTCAGGTCGTCGTCAATTACGTATTTCCCCGCTTCGTCCAGCACATGCCCGCACGTATCTATGTAGGTCGTGGAGAACGCGATGCTTCCCAATAACAATAGCAATACCATAGAGCGCACATTGCCCACCCGGAGGAGTATTGCTGGGTAGGATTATAAATGTTTAGAAGCGCGCTATTCTTTGGTGGCTTCGTATGCGATGTAGCCAAGCGCGGCGAGTGCCAGCATCCCTGCCACCAGCAGCCCGGCCTTCCCCAACTTTTCGAGTTCCTTAAGGTTCTTGGCCTCTGCCACTTGCGCTTGGAGCGCCTTGGCCTCCGTCCCCTTGATAATCACCCGCTGTTCGCCCCAGTGCTTGGGCGAATAGGACATTGCTTCCTTCGTTGCAAGTGCGGTGGGCATAACCGGGGGGGCGGCCTTTTTGGGCACCTTGTATTTTGAAAGCTCTTCCACGAACTTTGGAAGTTCTCCGAATGAGGGCTCTGGGAGCTTATGGGCGCCAACACCTTCCAGCGATGCCTTGAAGGCCGTTTCCAGCAGTTTGCTCTTTTTTGCGAACCCCTCCAGGGTTTTGAGCGTCCTTTCCAGCAGGAGGCCCTTCATCTCACTGCGTATCTCTGCGATTTTCACGCTTATGTACTTGAGCACATCCGGCATGGTCTTCCCCTGCTTCAGGAGCTCCCCTGCCTCCACAAAAACCCCATTCACCCTGTTTGTGTATGCCTTCTTTTCGGCTTCGCTCAGCAGCTCGACGTCCTTGGCAAACTTCTTTGCCTCATTCTGTATTTCGGACTTGCTCATGGAATTCGGGAATACTCCGTATTTGCCCTCTTTCCATTTCCCCTCTATGTCCTTGAAATCATCCAGCAGCTGCGCCAGCACCGCCTCGCGCATTAGGTTCAGGTTCTTGAAGACAGGTGTGGCCATGAGCGACTGCATGGCACCGCTTATGGATTTCACGCCGCCTTCCTGCATCCCCTTGATGAGCTCCTTTGCGAGCGTGTCCGAAGCTTCCTTTGCGTTCTTCGGGTATTTCTGCAGGAACTTGAATGCCTCCTCTCCGACTGCGCCCGCATTCTTCACCTCCCCATTCACTATGTTGAGCTTCGCGGCTATCCCCGCGGCTTCCTTTGCAATGGTTGCGGACGTTGGCTTTGCTTTCGTTACCGGACCTACCATGGATGCACCAATAGAATGGCGCCTAGATGATATTTATTGTTTCCGGCGGACAGCGTTTTTATAAAACGGATGCAACACCTGTTTAACCATGAAGGGAATCCCGGCCGCGGACCTGAAGAGGGTGAAGCTGAGCGCGCTTGAGGCAGAGCACGCGGCAGAAGTGGACGAGATACTCGCGGAGCTCGTGCACGTGCATGATTTCTCCTTTTCGCGCACCGCAACGCTGCTCACGCTGGCTGACGCGTCTGAAAAGCTGAACGCCCGCAGGAAAGGGGAGCGCGAGCTCAAGGAGAAGATTGACTCCCTTGTTGTTTCAGCGGCCGCAGAGCACACAGAGGCCAGGGACGTGAGGCATGCGAAGCTTCCACCGCAGAGGAGGCGGCCGGTGCGCGCAATGGGTGCGGCGCAGAGCGAGGGCCCGATTGACATAATAAAGAGGGAAGAGCCGAAGGTGAAGTCATTCATGAAGGCCCTGCCGCCCTATGCGAAAAAGGATGCGGGCCGCGTATGGGAAAAGATGCGCCAGAAGGGCGAATACTCGTTTTCCCGCCTGCTGAAGGAGCTCGTGCTGGACAAGGAGCACATGGAGCTGAAGGCCGGCATGTTCATGGAAGTGGTGAACAAGGTAACCGAGAAGGAGCTCGGGCAGGGCATGGACGTGCTTTACGTAAGCGCTGCGCGCGACCGCTCAATCTTCTACGACCCGTACATGATTAACACATATTACTATGGCGGGAAGCAGGTGGAGGAGATGCTCAGGGGCCTGAAGGGCCGCAAGGAATACCTCATTGATTTCGTGCTCAACGGGCTTGGGAAGGGCCTGCCCATGGTGCTTGAGCGCATGAGGGAGGAGGACCGCCTTCCCGCGCTCGAAACGCTTGCCGGGTGCGCCTCCAAGGCGGGAGAGCACTGCTGCATCATCACCTGCAGTCTGGGGGAAATAGGAGAATACCTTTCTTCCGTTCCGAGGGAATGGCGGCTCAGGACGCTGGAGAAGCTCACTGCCGCGCTTGAGAAGGAAGCGGGGAAGAAGAATCCGAAGCTGCAGGAGATGCTCGGCTCGCAGGAGAGCATAAGGGGCGCAATGGCTGCTGCGGCATGACCTTTCGCGTTCGGGCACTTGATCGCCAACTTTGCTGGCGAGTTGGAGCTCAACGGAGCGACTGAGGAAGCTATTTAAACCCTTCCTCCATAAAATAAGCTTTACCTTTTTGCCACGCCACACACTGCGCGCGCCCTTTGGGCTGGCGTGCAACGTGGGAAAAGTGTTATGCTTTCCGAGAGGAAGGCGTGAAAAAAGTGCCCCTCCGCGGTGGAGGGCAACACAATAGGTGTCTACATGACGGACATACTGAAACCCAGAAAGGGTTCTCTAGCATACAGGCCAAGGAAGCGGGCACGGAAGCAGATGCCCACCATCAATTACTGGGCGCCCTCAGGTGAAGGAAGGGTGCTCGGCCTCGCAGGTTACAAGGCGGGGATGACGCACATCCACTACGTGGAGGACATCGAGGGCCCTGCGAAGGGGCAGGAGATTTCCACCGCGGTGACAGTGATAGAAGTGCCGCCCCTCATGGTTTACGGGATAAGGACGTACTCGGGGAGGAAGTGCAGCGGCGAAGTGCTCATAGAAAAGGAGGACGTGCTCAAGAGGATTGGCGTCCGCAAGAAGAAAACCGCCAAGGAGGCGAAGGCGGACGGGTGCGAGGAAGTCGCGCTGCTCGTTTATGCCCAGCCGGAGAAGACCGGCATAGGCAAGAAGCACGCAGAGAGGATGGAGCTCCGCGTGGGCGGCGCGGACGCGGCCGCAAAAATCGAATTCGCAAAGGGCATGCTCGGCAAGGAGCTCAGGGCTTCGGAAGTGTTCAGGCCCGGCGAGTTCGTTGACGTGATTTCGGTTACCAAGGGCAAGGGCTGGCAGGGGACCGTGAAAAGATTCGGCACCGGCCTGCAGAGGCCCAAGGCAACGGGCAAGAGGAGGCACATCGGGTGCATGGGCCAGTTCAAGCCCGGATACATCTTCTACACGATACCGAGGCCCGGCCAGACCGGGTACCACAAGCGCACCGAGCTGAACAAGCGCATCATGAAGATAAGCGGCAACATTGACGAAGTCAACCCGAAGGGCGGATTCCCGCGCTACGGGTTCGTGAAGAACGAATACGTGCTGATACGGGGCTCAGTCCCGGGGCCGGTGAAGAGACTTGTGCGCTTCAGGCTCGGCGTGCGCAAGGGCGCTGCGGGAGAACCGAAGCTGACCGGCGTATCTCTGGAATCGAAGGTGTGACGGATGGACGGGAAGAATTGTTGTTCCTCAGGGTTTTGCGCGCCTGCTTTTGCCCGAAGCAGGACGAAAGACAAAAGCGGGCAATCGAAGGTGTGATGAATGGACGCTGACGTTTACTCTCTGGACGGGAAGGCAAAGGGCAAGGTTGAGCTGCCTTCCGCATTCAACGAGGATGTGCGCGAGGAGCTAATCCGCCGCGCCGTGCTTTCGGACGAAAGCAGGGAATACCAGCCGCAGGGTGCGTTCAAGTACGCGGGCCTTGAGACCTCCGCGAAATACCGCGGGAGGAAGGAGGCATACGGCTCCCTGAAGAACCGCGGCCAGGCGATGCTGCCCCGCGAAGTCCGCCCCGAAGGCGGGTGGGGGAAAGTGAAGAGGATCCCCTCCGCGGTGAAGGGCCGCAGGGCGCACCCCCCGAAGGTGGAGAAGAAGCTAGTGGAGAGGATGAACAGGAAGGAATACAGGAAGGCCATGAGGAGCGCAATTGCGGCTACCGCAAGGCCGGAGCTCGTTTCCTCAAGGGGCCACTCATACGAAGGCGCACTCCCGCTCGTGGTCGAAGACGGCCTTGAGAAGATTTCAAAGACAAAGGAGATGCTTGCGGCGCTTGCGAAGCTTGTCGGCAAGGACCTCGAGAGGGCCAAGTCGAGCAGGAAGAGCAGGAGCGGCACCCGCTGCAGGAAGGCGGGCACAAAGTGCGCGAAGTCCGTGCTCGTGGTTGTTGCGGGAGGCGGCGCGCTGAAGTCAGCGAGGAACCTGGCCGGAGTCAACGTGGTGAAGGCCGAGGACCTCAAGGTGAAGATGCTCGCCCCGGGGACGCATGCGGGGAGGCTTACGGTATACACGGAGAGCGCGCTGAAGCGCGTTGCGGAGGTGTGGTGAATGGCGCTCATGGAACCGATAAAGACCGAGAAGGCAATCGGCAAGATAGAGTTCGAGAACAAAATCACCTTCAGGGTGGAGAACAGGGCGACCAAGAGCCAGATCCGCGAGGCGGTGGAGAAGGCTTTCGGGGTGAAGGTCGCATCAGTGAAGACATACATCACCGCAACGGGGCAGAAGCGCGCGGTAGTGAAGCTTGCTGAGGGCCACAAGGCCGAGGACATTTCCTCAAAACTTAAGATGGCATAGGTGTTCTGAATGGGAAAGAGGCTCAAATCTCAGAGAAGGGGCGGCGGAAGGCCGAAGTACCGCTCACCGAAAAAGAGGTACAAGGTCAGGCTTGCGTACAGGGGCTACGACGACATCGAGCAGGCGGGGATGCTCAGGGCACAGGTCACCGGCTTTGTCGACGACCCGGCGCGCGAGGCGCTGCTCATGAAGGTGAAGTACGACAACGAGGAGGAAGGCTACCTGCTCGCGCCCGAGGGCATCGCGAAGGGCGACTGCGTTGAGCAGGGCGTGCAGGCAAAGGTTGCAATCGGCAACGTGCTCCCAATCTACAGGATACCGGACGGCACTTATATTTACAATATAGAGAAGAGGCCCGGGGACGGAGGCAAGATGGTGAAGGCGCCGGGCTCCTTCGGGATACTCGTTTCCAAGGAGAGGGGGGTTGCATACGTGAAGCTCCCGAGCAGGAAGGTGATTACCGTTTCTTCCGAAGGCCGCGCCCAGGTGGGCATAATCAACGGAGGCGGGAAGACGGACAAGCCGCTGCTCAAGGCAGGCAAGGCGTTCCACAAGCACAAGGCGAAGAGCAGGAGCTCATGGCCGAAGGTGAGGGGGGTCGCGATGAGCGCATATGACCACCCGTACGGAGGCAAGCAGCACCACAAGGGCAGGTCCAGCTCCGTGGCGAGGGGCGCCCCGCCCGGGAGGAAGGTCGGGCACATAGCCTCGAAGAGGACCGGGAGGAAGAAATCCAAAGGGTGAATTTGAATGGTCAGGAAGGAAACTTTCAGGGGAAAAACCGAAGAAGAGATGAAGGGTGTGGGGATAGAGGAGTTCCTGCCCATGCTCACCTCCAGGGAAAGAAGGACCATGCTGCGCATAAAGCAGAACCCCACCTTCAAGAAGCTCGTGGACAAGGTGCGCAAGCTGAAGGAGGCGGGGGCCAGCGGCAAAGTGATACGCACGCATGCGCGCGAGGCGGTAATCCTGCCCGAATGGCTCGGCATGAAGTTCGCGGTCTACAACGGCAAGCAGTTCAAGGAAATAGAGATAACGGTGAGGATGCTCGGAAGGCGGCTGGGCGATTTCGCCCACAGCACCGGGAGGGTGCTGCACTCCGGCCCCGGCGTAGGGGCTACAAGGGGTTCCAAGTTCGTGCCCCTCAAGTGAGGTTGGAAAATGTACTCCTACGACATACCAAAAGGGAAGGAAGCGGATTTCGCGTTTGCGCGTGCAGAGAACGTCAACGCATCCTTCAAGGACCTTGCGGAGGTCTGCGGCAACATCCGCAGCCGGAATGCGAACTGGGCGGTTGACCTGCTGGAGAAAGCCGAGAAGGGTGAAATCCCCCTCAGGTTCAGGGGGCACAACAAGCGCATGGCGCACCGCAGGGAGCTCGGCGGCAGGAAGGGCCGCTGGCCGAAGAAGTGCTCCCGCATCGTGCTCAAGGTGCTGAAGAGCGCGCTCGCGAACGCGCAGGCGAAGGGGCTCAGCGAGGAGCTGGTCGTGGAGCATGCGTGCGCGAACAAGAAGAACTCCTACCCACGGCTTGCGGCAAAGGGGAGGCGCTCGGCGCAGAGGTTCGAGACCGCGCGCGTGGAAATCGTGCTCAAGGAGAAGGAGGGCGCGAAAAGGCCGGCGATAAAGCCAAGGGCGGAAGTGAAGAAGCCTGAGGTTAAGGCCTCGGCAGAGAAACCAAAGGAAGCGGCGAAACCTGAAGTGAAAGCGCCTGCACCTGAGGTGAAGAAGGCGCCGGAAGCGCCAAAGGCCGAGAAGCCGGCTGAGGCAAAGGCACCTGAAGCTCCAAAAAAGGTTCCGAAGGCGGAAGTGAAGGGGGAGGAGCCGGCTGAGCGACAGGAGCCTGGCGCGTTGGAGCCGAAGGACAGCGAAGCTGTCCTGTTGGAGCGGGAGCGACTGAAGGCGACTGAAGCGGGGAAGGAAGAGGAGGAAAAGAAGGACGCGAAGAAGGGCAAGGCACAGAAGCCCGTGAGGGCGCCGAAGCCAAGGGAGAGGCCGAAGAGGAGGGACCCGCCCAAGAAGATGTAGGTGTTGCGATGGCAATTGAGAAAAAGTTCATCCAGAACCCGATTGAAAAGTACAAGATAATGAAATTCCTGGAGCAGGAGCTCGACCGCGCAGGGGTTGCGAACATAGAGATACAGAGGACCCCAGTTGTGACGAGGATCTCCATAGAGGTGCTCAACCCCGGCAGGGTTATCGGGAAGAAGGGGAAGACCATCAACCGGCTCACCGAGCTTCTGAAGAACAAGTTCGGGCTGGAGAACCCGCAGATAAGCGTGGTGGAGTCCAGGAACCCGACGCTCGAGCCGCGCCTCGTAGCGAAGAAGGCGGCAAAGTACATCGAGATGGGCAAGAAGGTGCGCTCCGTGCTGCACTTCCTGCTCAGGGACATCATCCGCAACGGCGCAATCGGCGCGGAAATCGTCGCCTCCGGCAAGCTGGGCGCAAAGGGCGCGAAGGCGAGGACGCTGAGGGTCTCCGTCGGCTACGTCCCCAAGGCGGGCGAGCCCGCGAGGCTTGTGCGCGAATCGCACGTGGCGGCGAACACCAAGTCGGGCATCATCGGCATACTGGTGAGGATCGCCCCGCCGGGCACGCAGTTCCCGGACAAGCCGCAGGTGGAGGCAGTGGTGATGCCCACCAAGCTGAGGTGAGGACATGGCGGTACTGAAGGCAAAGGACGTTAGGGCGCTTTCCGATGAGGAGCTCCGGAAGAAGCTGGAGGAGCTGAAGTCGGAAATGCTCGTCGGCGTCGAGAACAACCCGAAGAAGGCGGGCAACATAAGGAAGGCAATCGCCCGCATAAAGACAGTGCTCAACGAAAGAAATGAGGTGAAGAAGGTTGGCTGAGATATGCAAGAAATGCGGAATGATCAAGGACCTTTGCGTATGCGAGATCCTTGACAAGGAAGAGGTAAGGAAGATACGGGTGTATACCACGAAAAAGAAGTTCAGGAAGCTGGTGACGATTGTGGAAGGCATTGACAAGAACAACGTGGATGACACCGCGAAGCAGCTGAAGCAGAGCCTCGCGTGCGGCGGGAGCGCCAAGGACGGGCTCGTCGTGCTGCAGGGAGACCACAAGAAGAAGATAAGGGGCATACTCACAAAGCTCGGCTACCCGGCTGAGCACATCGAGGTTGAATGAGAAAATAGGTGTTTGTATGGCGGAATGCAATGACAAGAACTGTCATGTTCATGGGACCCTTTCCATCCGGGGGGCGTCCATCACCGGCAAGGTGGTGAGCGCAAAGGCAAAGCACACCATAGTGGTGGAGCGGCCCATGATGAAGAAGATCACGAAGTACAAGAGGTACGCGAAGAGCAGGTCCAAGGTGCAGGCACACTGCCCGGAATGCATGGGCGTGGAGGTAGGCGACACCGTGCGCATCCGCGAGTGCAGGAAGATAAGCAGGACAAAGGCCTGGGCCGTCACGGACGTGCTGAAGAAAGGTGAGGGGGAATGAAGGGCGTAGCAAGCAAGCTAACCAAGGGGCTCACGCTCGGCAGCAGGCTGCTCTGCCACGACAACAGCGGCGCAAGGGAGGTTGAGATAATCGGTGTAATCGGGTACAAGGGCACTCGCGGGAGGAACCCCGCGGCAGGCATTTCCACAATATTCATCGGCGCGGTGAAGAAGGGCAATCCGGACATGGTGAAGAAGAAGGTCCGCGCGGTCGTGATAAGGCAGAAGAAGGAATTCCGCAGGGCAAACGGCCTCAGGATTTCCTTCGAGGACAACGCGGCGATACTGATAAACGAGGAGAACCTCCCGGTCGCAACCGAAATCAAGGGAGTGATTGCAAAGGAGGTCGCGGAAAAGTTCCCAAAGGTAGCGGCAATCGCGCCGGGGGTCGTATAATCATGAAGAGGAAACGGGAAAGGCGGAAGAGGTACGGCGCAAAGCTGCACCAGAAGAAGGCGCACATGCGCGTGCACGTCGCGAAGGAGGCGAGGGGCGAAAAGAAAATGCGCTCAGCGCTCATAGGCAAGGGCGACAGCGTGAAGGTATTGCGCGGCGACCACAAGGGCAAGGGCGCGAAAGTAATGCGCGTGAGCCACCTCAAGAGGATGGTGTACCTCGAGGGGATAAGCCAGAGGAACGCCCGCGGCGTGGAAGCGCTCGTGCCGTTCGAACCGTCAAACCTCATGATCACTGCGCTGAAGGAGAGGAAGAAGCCTAAAGGGTGAACTGTATGGGAAAAAGGGGCAAAAGAACAACGCTCAAGAGGGCCGCGGTTTCAAAGTCCGTGCCCGTGCATGACAAGAAGGAAAGGACCTGGATAATCAGGCCGGGCGCGGGCACGCATCCGCAGAGGAGGAGCATAGCGCTAGGCGCGCTGCTCAGGGACGTGCTCGGCATCGTGGAAACAAAAAGGGAGTCAAGGCTCCTGCTTTCCGCGAGGAAGGTGCAGGTCGACGGCAAGGTGCGCACCGACGAAAAGTACCCAGTGGGCTTCCAGGACGTGGTTTCGCTCCCGGAGGCGGAGCTCTACTACCGCATTACGATTACCGCGAAGGGGCGGCTGAAGCCCGTTGAGGCGACCTCCGCGGATGCGGGGGAGAAGCTGCTCAAGGTGACGCGCAAGGACGTGAACGGGAAGGGCAGGGTCGCGGTCACCTTCCACGACGGCAGAAATGTGCTGGCGGACAACAACGTGCGCGTGGGCGACTCGGTGAAGTTCTCGCTCAGGGAAGGCAAGATAGCCCAGCTTATGAAGTTTGGGGTCAATGCGAAATGCCTCATCACGGACGGCAAGCACGCCGGGCTGGAGGCGGAGATAATGAAGCTGTTCCCCTCAAAGGGAGAGAGGCCTGCGGAAGCCCTTGTGAAAACCGGGGGCGGCGAGTTCAGGACGCTCGCGCAGTACCTCTTTGTAACGGGTGAATGAGCATGGCAGAGGGGAAAGGCAAGGAAAACCCGATGAGGGAAATACTCATAGAGAAGGTAACCGTGAACATGGGCATCGGCCAGCCGGGAGAAGGGCTGGACAACGCAAAGGAGCTCCTCGGGAGGCTCGCGGGGAAAGAGGTTGTGCTCACCCGCGCGAAGAGGCGCAACCCCACGTTCAAGCTCCGCGAAGGGATGGAAATCGGGGTGAAGACCACGCTCCGCGGCGAAATGGCGAGGGAGTTCCTGCTCAAGGCGCTGCAGGCGAAGAAGAACCTGCTGAGCGCGCGCAACTTCGACAAGAACGGCAATTTCGCATTCGGGATTGCGGAATACATCGACTTCCCGGGCGCGAAGTACGACCCGAAAATCGGCATGCTCGGGTTTGACGTGTGCGTAACGCTTGGGAGGAGGGGCTACTCGGTCGCGAAGAGGCGGCTGGGGAAGTCGAGGGTTGGCAAAGGCCACATGATTACAAAGGAAGAGGGCATCGGGTTCGCAAAGGGCCTCGGCGCCAAGGTGGAGTGATTCGATGAAAGTTCCCGCTGATGAAAGGTACAAGGGGAAGGGAAACCGGAAGTGCAGGATATGCGGAACAGCCCGCGGGCTGATAAGGAAGTACGGCCTCTACATTTGCAGGAGGTGCTTCCGCGAAGCCGGAGAGGGGATAGGGTTCCGTAAATATTGAGGTGAAATGATGTCAAAAGACCTGCTGGCAGACGCGCTCAACACGCTGAAGACGCACGAAATCAAGGGAGAGAAAACATGCGAGGTGAAGGCCTCCAAGCTGGTGAGGGAGGTGCTGCGCCTCCTGCACGAAGGCGGATACATCGCCTCGTACGAGTATGTTGACGAAGACAGGGGGGGCTTTTTCAGGGTCACCCTCAGCGGCAACATCAATGACTGCGGGGTAATCAAGCCCAGGTTCCCGGTGAAGAAGGCGGACTGGGCGAGGATGGAAGAGAGGTATGTCCCCGGATACGATGTGGGGATGCTCATGGTGACAACGCCGGAGGGCGTGATGACGAACGTGGATGCGGCCAAGAAGCAGATAGGCGGAAGGCTGCTCGCGTTCGTGTACTGAGTGGTAAGCATGATAACTGTTGAAATCCCAGAAGGAATCGAAGCGTCCCTTTCCGGGAACACCCTCAGGCTCAAGGGCAAGCAGGGCGAGGTGGAAAGGGAGTTCAGGGGCACGCCCGTGGAACTCAGGCTCGAGGGGAACAAGCTTGCCGTGAGCGCGAAGAGCAGGGCGATGGAAGGGACCGTGCGCGCGCACGTGAAGCTCATGGCAAAGGGAGTCACCGATGGCTTTGAGAAAAAGCTCGTGATAAAGTACGCGCACTTTCCGATAACCCTCGAGGTGAAGGGCGATGAGGTGCTCATCAAGAACTTCCTCGGCGAGAAGAACCCGCGGAGGGCTTCGGTGCAGGGCAGCTGCAAGGTGCAGGTGAAGGGGCAGGACGTCTCTGTCACCGGGATGTGCAAGGAAGACGTCGGACAGACCGCGGCGAACATCCGCGAGGCGACCAAGGTGCGCAAGAAGGACGTCAGGATATTCCAGGACGGCATATATATGGAGAGGTGATGCTCATGGCTGAAAGGAAATCGCACCCGAAATTCAATGTCCCGAATTCAGGGGGCAAAAAAGGCAAGGGGAAGGTGAAGAAGAGGTGGCGCAGGCCGCGCGGGGTCGACAACAAGAAGAGGATAAGGAAGGCCTCGCACGGCGCATGCCCGCGCGTGGGCTACGGGAACCCCAAGGCGCTGCGCGGGAAGCACCCCACCGGGCTCGAGGAGGCGCTCGTGAACAACCTCGCGGAGCTCGAAGCCGCGGCCGGCAAGCTGGTGAGGATTGCCGGAGGGGTGGGGAAGAAGAAGCGCGCGGAAATCGAGAAGAAGGCCGCGGAGCTCAAGCTCAAGGTTACTAATAAAAGGGGCGCGGAGGTCGAGGAGAAAAAAATGAAGGTGCCCAAGGAAAAGCCCAAAGATGAGGGGCCAAAGAAGGCGGAAGAGCCGAAGGAGAAGTCGGCTCCCCCTGAGGAGAAGCAAAAGGTGACAGCATGACCGCCAAGACGGTGAAAAGGCTTGCAGCGGACCTGCTCGGGATTGGCGAGAGCAGGGTGCGCATAAAGGAAGGGGAGCTCGGCCGCGCAGAGGAAGCGCTCACGCGCGAGGACGTGCGCGGGCTGATTGCGGACGGCGCGGTCTACGCGCTGCCGAAGAAGGGCCCCCGCAAGAAGCCGGCGGGGAGGAAGCGCTCCCGCGGGAGCAGGAAGGGCACCAAGCATTCCAGGAAGCCAAAGAAGGAGGCCTGGATGGAGAAGGTGCGCGCGCAGAGGAAGTACCTCGAAGATCTCGCGAAGAAGGGCGAAATCGGCCCTGAGGACAGGAGGTTCATGTACCTGAAGGTGAAAGGCGGCTCCTTCAGGGGGAAGAAGGCCCTCCACACCTACCTTGAGGACAACGGAATGCTCAGGGAAGTGGAGGGGAAGGCAGCTGAGCGACAGCGGCCTGGCGCGTTGGAGCCGAAGGACAGCGAAGCTGTCCTGTTGGGGCGGGAGCGACTGAAGGCGGCTGAGCCCAAAGGGCGAGTGAAGAAGGAGAAGTGATTATAATGGCAAAGGCAACAGGCCCGACATACAGGGTTGCTTTCCGCAGGAGGCGGGAAAACAGGACGGACTACGAGAAGAGGCTCAGGCTCGTGAAGGGCGGCCTCCCGCGCATGGTTGTGCGCTACGGGAAGGAAGTAATCGTGCAGTTCGTGGAGTACAGCGACACGGGCGACAGGACGCTTGCCGCAGCAAGCTCAGGGGCGCTGAAGAAATTCGGCTGGGCGCCGCGCGCAAACGTGCCTACTGCATACCTCACTGGGATGTACGCCGCAGCGCTCGCGAAGAAGAAGGGCGTGAAGGGCTTCGTGCTGGACATGGGGCTCAAGGCGCCTGTCAGGAACGCGCTGCCGTTCGCGGCGCAGAAGGGCGCGATTGACGGCGGGCTGGAGAGCCCGCAGGGCAAGGGCATGGTTGACGAGGGCCGCATCACTGGCGCGCACATCGAGGAATATGCAAAGTCCCTGAGCGCGGAAGATTTCAAGAAGAAGTTTTCATCGTATGAAAAGGAGGGATTTGACCCGAAGGAGTTCATAAAGCTCTTCGGCAAGGCCAAGGAGGCAATCCTGAAGGAGGCATGATGCTATGGGAAGGAGAATGCGGGGCAGGCAGAGAGGGGCTGAAAAGATAAAGCCGCTCGAGATTGAGGCCTGGACCCCAAAAACAGCATTGGGAAGGATGGTGAAGAACAAGGAAATCACCACCCTTGAGCAGATAAAGGACCTGGGAAAGCCCATACTGGAGCCGGAGATAATCGATGCCCTGCTCCCTGAGCTTGAGGCGGAGACGCTCTCAATCAGCCCAACCCAGAGGACAACGGACTCCGGAAGGAAAATCTCCTTCCGCGTAATCACCGTCCTAGGGGACAGGAAGGGCCACGTGGGAATCGGGGTGGGCAAGAGCGAAGAGGTTAAGCCTGCCATAGATGCTTCATTGCTGGACGCGCGCAAGCGCATGGTTTCCGCGGTCATGGGGTGCGGCAGCTGGGAATGCAAGTGCAGCCAGCAGCACTCCCTCCCCCAAAGGGTTGAAGGGAAGTACGGGAGCACCAGCATAACGATAAAGCCCGCGCCAAAGGGCCTTGGCCTCGCCGCGAACGACGTGGTGAAGAAGGTCCTCGGCATGGCGGGGGTGAAGGACGTGTGGAGCACGACCACGGGCGGGACCTCCAACATCTACAACATGGCAATGGCCACGATAGCGGCGCTGGATTCGCTGAATACCAAGAAGCCGCAGCCGGGTGAGAAGGCATGAAGATTGCAGCAGTAAGGATAAGGGGGAGGCGGAAGCTTGCCCCGGACATAACGGACACGATGAATATGATGAACCTCAACAGGGCGAACCACTGCGTGCTCGTTGAGGACACTCCCCAGAACCTCGGGATGCTCCAGAAATGCAAGGACTACGTTGCATACGGCGCGGTGGATGGCGCCACCGTGGAGGGGCTCCTTAAGAAGAGGGGGGAGCGCGGCGGGAAGATGCTTCGCGACGTGATGGAGGGTGCGGAGATAAAGGAGGCCGCGAACAAGATAATGCACGGGGAGAGCGTGAAGAACTTCGCCGACCCTGTGTTCAGGCTGCACCCGCCCCGCAAGGGCTACAGGGACATAAAGAAGCCCTTTGGGGACGGCGGCGAGCTCGGGAAAAGGGATGAGATGGATTCCCTCATAAGGAGGATGATGTAGATGCCGGGCAGGACCAGGAAAAAGATTCATTCCAAGAGGGGGACAAGGCGCTGCGGCTACGGGAACGTCAAGAACAAGAGGGGCGCGGGCTGCAAGGGAGGCGTAGGCGGTGCCGGCCTAAGCAAGCACAAGTTCACCTGGATTACAAGATACGACCCGGGCCATTTCGGGGTGCCGGGCTTTGCCCGCAGGAACGCAAAGCGCGCGCCGGCAATCAACCTCTACGAATTGAATTCCATGGCGGAAAAGGGGAAGCTCAAGGCAAGCGGGGAAAGGTATGCATTTGAGTTCAGGGGCAAGGTGCTGGGCACAGGAGAGCTCAGGCACGCCCTCTCGCTCAAGGCATTTGCCTGGAGCAAAAAGGCCGAGGAAAAGATTAAGAAGGCTGGGGGCGAGATTGCGAAACTAGAGTGAGGCTTATGGGTGCGATAATTGACTTTATTTCAGGCATATCAGCACAGCTTCCAGAGATAAAGGCGCCTGACAGAATCCCGAGCGTGAAGGAAAAGTTCATCTGGACCGGAGCCGCGCTGCTGATTTTCTTCGTGATGTACAACATCACGTGTTTCGGCGCGGTGGATTCGGGAGGGGGCCAGTTCGACTTCCTCCAGATGATTACCGCTTCACGCATCGGCAGCCTGCTTACGACTTCCATCGGGCCCATCGTGTTGGCGAGCATATTCCTTCAGCTTTTCGCTGGCGCCGGCCTGCTCGGGCTGGACCCGAAAGACCCTTCCCAGAAGAAAAAATTCCAGGAAGTGCAGAAGGTCCTTGCAATCGTGATTGCGCTTGTTGAGGCGTCGATATTCGTTTTCACCGGCAGGGTGCTGCTCGCAGGCGGGCTTGACCCGGGGCTTGCGTCCGCGCTCGTGATAATCCAGATTACGCTCGGTTCCATAATAGTATTGTACCTTGACGAAACCGTAACCAAGTACGGGATTGGGAGCGGCATTTCGCTCTTCATTGCCGCGGGCGTCTCGTTCTCCATAGTCGGGGGCGCGATGGGCCTGCTGTTCGGCGAGACCGGAGTGGCCGGCGTGATGGCAGGGGGAGGCGCGGAAGCGATACCGAATGCGCTGCTCGTGCTGCTGCCGCTCATCTTCACAATACTTGTTTTCCTTGCGGTCGCCTACGGGGAAGGCATGAAGGTGGACATCCCCATTTCCTACCAGATGGCCAGGGGCGTGGTGCCGAAGTTCTCGCCCCCGCTGTTCTACCTTTCGAACATACCGGTGATTTTCGCGAGCGCGCTGCTATTGAACATACAATTGTTCTCTGCGGGGCTCGCGGGGCAGACCCTCATGGTCGGCGACTTCAACATAGTGGACCTCATAGGGTATGTGGACTCCACCAACCAGCTCAGGGACGGCCTGCTTTACTTCTTCACCCCGATTTACGGCGGGACGAACGTGATGGCGCAGATAAACTTCCTCGCGAACGGCGTCACGCCCATATTCGGCATCCCTGAATGGGTGCATGCCATTACATATATACTGTTCCTGTCCGTCGTTTCGGTTCTGTTCGGCATTTTCTGGGCAGAGACATCCAACATGGACACAAAGGGCATGACCGACCAGCTGCTGAAAAGCGGCATGCAGATACCTGGCTGGAGGAGGGACCCGCGCATGCTTGAAAAGATACTGAACAAGTACATACCGCCGCTGATCATACTGGGCAGCTTCCTTGTGGGGATGCTTGCCGGGCTTGCGGACCTTACGGGAGCGCTCGGGACCGGCACGGGCATACTGCTCAGCGTGGGCATCTTCAACAGGACCTACCAGCAGCTCAAGCAGCAGAGGATGCTCGAGGCGGCGCCGCTCCTCGGGAGGCTGATGGAATGATAATAGTGATGGGGCTTCCCGGGGCCGGGAAAAGCACCGTCCTTGCGAAGGCAGGAAGCTATGAAGTAGTTAACTACGGCACGCTGATGTTCGGGATTGCGCAGGGCAAATTCGGGCTGGAGAACCGCGACCAGATGCGCAACCTGCCGGTTGCGGACCAGAAGGCGGTGCAGGAAGAGGTCGCGAAAAAGCTTTCCGAAATGCAGGGGAAAGTGATACTGGACACGCACTGTTCGGTTGAAACCCCGAAGGGGTACCTGCCCGGGCTCCCGTTCTCGCTGCTCGAGAAGCTCACGGTGGAGGCAGTCGTGCTCATCACCGCAGCCCCGGACGAGATAAAGGCGAGGAGGGAGGGCGACCCCAGCCGGGTGCGCAAGGCGGACATTGAGGGCATAAAGGAGCATGACTTCATGAACAAGGCCTTCCTTGCGGCATATGCCGCGCACCGCGGGGTGCCCGCGAAAATAATCTACAACAGGGACGGGAAAATAGAGGAAGCGGCCGCGGAGCTGCGGTCCGTATTGGAGTGAACCGATGAACATATCCACGGAATTCATATTGATTGTGGCAGGGCTTGCCATCATATACGCGCTCATCACGCGCTTCATCCAGTTCAGGGTGGGCAACCAGAAGAAGATGAAGGCCCTCCAGAAGCAGATGAACGCGGTTAACAAGGAGTACATGGAGGCGATGAAGTCCCGCAACGAGAAACGCATTGAAGAGGTTTCCAAGCGCCAGCAGGAGCTGATGAAGGAATTCAACCCGCTCCTAATGGGCCAGTTCAAGACCATGGCAGTAATCATCGGGGTGTTCCTGATATTCATGTGGGCCGTGGGCGCGCTGGACCCGAACACCGCAGACGACATCACCGTTGAGTTCGCAGATTCCGGGGGCGGGACCTGGTGCGGCGACTTCACCGCTTCCGGCAACCCGGGGCCTTGGATGATGACCGTCAAATCTTTCTCCGGGGGCGGGGAAAAGGGCCAGAACGGAACCATATTCTATTTGGGAGAAAAGGCTGGGCTGAGGCCCTACACCATGCCCAAGGGCGAGGCATTCCCAGTCTGGGCAGGCAAGGAAGTTTACCAGGAGGGCGAAGCCGCAACTGTCTGCGCAAGCGCGCCCGCGGGCGTTGACCGCGTGGTGGGCACCGCGAACTCGGGCACGTGGTTCATGGTTGAATTGCCATTTACCATCCCGATATTCAACGTGACCGTGATACACGAGCCATACTGGTGGTTCATACTCATATCTATAATATCTTCCCTGGCAATCAGTCTCATATACGGGAAGGTAATGAAAAAAGGTTGATTCCAATGACGACACGGAAGAACAGGTCAAGCTCGGTAAGGAAGCTCAAGAGGAGGGTTCCTTCAGGAACGAGCAGGATCCGGTACAAGAGAAGGACCAGGACCTCGGCCACCAAGTGCGCGATTTGCGGCGCAAAGCTGCAGGCAGTGCAGCAGAAAGGCGCAAAGAGCGCGAAGAAGCCGACCCGCAAGTTCGGCGGCAACCTCTGCGCAAAGTGCGGCGCCCGCGTGATGAAGGAGGCGCAGCGCGTTCGCGAAAAGACAAAGAGCATGGAAGAGGTCGACATCATCCTGCGCAAGCACGTGGAGGGCATCCTCTGATGATAATCGCGGTCTCCGGCCTTGCGGGCAGCGGGAAGAACACGTTCGGGAAAGCCCTTGCGGAGAAGCTGGGCTACCGCGTGGTGTGCCCCACCTTCAAGGACCTTGCGGAAAAGGAGGGGGTTTCGCTGATGGAATTCCAGGAGAAGGCCGCAAAGGACCCGGAGATCGACAAGAAGTTCGATGAGGAGCTGAAGGGGCAGGCAAAGGGCGGCGACTGCGTTGTCACCACGTGGCTCGGCCCGTGGATGGTAGATGCGGACGTGAAGGTGCTCGTATTCGCGCCGCAGAAGGTGCGCGCAGAGAGGCTTGCGGCCCGCGACGGGAAATCCGTTGAGGAGGCGGCACAGCACATCCGGGAGAGGGATGCGCAGAACCGAGAGAGGTACAGGAAAGTGTACGGGATTGACATTCATGACACGAGCAATTTCGACATTGCATTGAGCTCGGCTTCCTACAAGCCCGAGCAGATGGTCGACATTGCGATGCATGCGATAGAGCATAAGAAAAGGTGAATTACCATGGCGGCAATTGAGGAAGGCAGGGTCTGCATATTGAAGTTCGGCAAGGGTTCGGGCGAGAAGGTTACCATTACCAAGGTGCTTGACGGGAATTTCGTGATGGTGAAAGGCGAGAAGGGCAAGGAAAAGCGCGCGAACATCAGGCACCTCGAGCCAGTGAGCAAGTGACCGGCCTGGAAGAGCTTCTTTCTGATTCTTTCATAATAATAGACAAGCCCCAGGGGCCCACTTCGCATGAGGTGAGCGCCTGGGTGCGCAGGATTTCCGGCGCCTCCCGCAGCGGCCACGCCGGCACCCTGGACCCGAACGTTTCCGGCGTTTTGCCCATTGCGCTTGGCCGCGCAACCAAGATGCTGAAGTACGTTGCGGGCAGGCGCAAAGTGTACATGGGAATTGCGCGGTTCAGGAAAGAGCTCACGCTTGATGAGGCAAAGGAGCTTTTTGCGAAATTTGCCGGGAAGATAAGGCAGCTCCCGCCCAAGATGTCCGCCGTGAAGCGCAGGTGGAGGGAGCGGCGCATCTACTCCCTTGAGCCGCTCGAGGTTGAGGGGAAGCTCGTGCTCTTCCGCGCGGACGTTGAGGCAGGGACGTACATCCGCACCCTCTGCGTAAGCCTTGGGAAGCAGGTCGGCGGAGGGAGGATGGAGGAGCTCCGGCGCGTGGCGGTCGGGCGCATTGGCGAGGACAAGGCGGTTACCCTGCAGGACTTTTCCGATGCGGTGTGGGCATGGAAGGAGAGGGGGGAGGAGAAATATTTGCGCAGCATGCTAATCCGGCCCTGGGAACTGCTTGGCTTCAGGAAAATAGTGGTGAAAAAGAAGGCTGAAGAGAATTTGCTTTCAGGCGCGCAGCTTGCCGCTCCGGGGGTTGCTTCGGTTGATGAAAAGATTAGGGCGGATGAAACCGTTGCGATTTATTCCGAGGACGGGAAGTTCATCGGTGTTGGGAGGGCGCTCTGCCCTGCCGCGGAAATAAAGGGGAAGGCGCGCGGCATAGTTGTGCAGACCGAGAGAATCCACCCCGAACGAAAGGAATAAAAGGAAAAGCGGACGGAATAATGTTCTAACTCCCTATTGTAGAGGGGGTGATGTAACGTAGAAGAGGGGGACCCTTCCCCCGCTTCTCGAGCCGGGGTCGCATAATCTGGTAGTGCGCGCGCCTGGAAAGCGCGTGTCCGCAAGGGCTTGGGAGTTCAAATCTCTCCCCCGGCGTGCCGCTTTTGTCCCGCTGTCTTCTGCGGGCAAAAGCAGCAGCGCAAAACCCTTAGACGTACCTAGGGCACTGACAACTTGTTGTCGGGTTGAAGCGGAGCGACTGAAAAACTTTCATGAAAAACCCTTAGGCCTACCTCGCTTTTTCTCATCAGCAGGGGTCGAGCCGGTGGGACATCTCATCCCAGCACAGGTCCAGGCCAACGACTTTCCACCACTGGGAATAGTCCGGCACGAAGAGCACTGCGGTGCTAACCGACCTGGCGCTGAGCTCGGTGCCGCGCGGGGAAATGAAGCCCTGTTCGTAATCTTCCCCGCTCGCATAGCCGTGGAAATCAAAGGCGATGGTTGTGCCTGCATCGGTGGCATGCCACTCATCCATGACGAAAAGCCCGGCCTTGCCCTCCATGTCCTCGAAGATTGAGAGGAGATGCCCGGACTCGTTGATTTTCACGCCGAGCGCCTCAACGATGTTGGCGAATACGCCCTCTTCGATTTCATATTGCCCAACCGGGCCGACAAGATAGACCTGCACTTTCCCTTTGTGTGCCTCATCGCCATGCGGTGCGTCCGCCCGGTTGTATATTAGTATATGGCTGTTCTCGCCTGCCCACGGGTAGGAAATCTCGAGCGGGCCTGTTTCCGGATACTGGTAGAAATACATCGTGCCGCCGGGCGTCTCCAGCACCGCGGAGCCGTTTACCGGCTCGAGGCCGGTGCAGCTGGTGGCGGGCGAAGAGAATTCATAGATTATGAATGCCCTGCTGCCGGACCGGGTGCCTGCGCCCGCATACCCGCCGCTCAGCGTGAACTCGCTGTCCCGGGTCTCAAGCAGGTAAAGGCCTTCGGTTTCAGTGTAGCATACTTCCCCGGAACCATCGGTGAACGTAAACATTGTACGGCTTTCCCGGTCAAGCGAAAGCCGGTCATAGGTGGGCTCGGGGGGCGGGCCCTCATCCTCCCCCACATCCTCTTCAACCATATCTGTCAGGTCCGGGAGGGCGTCAAGGTCCGGCGCATCCTCAACCTCGGGCGGGAGGTCCGGCGTTTCGACCGGCGCATCCGCCACTTCCGCAGGCATGTCCTGCCGTGTGTCTTCTGATGAATCTGCCCTGAATTTTTCTGAACCCCCGCATTTTGAAAATGAAACTGCCGCAAGCACTATCGCGGCCATTGCAAGCAGCTGCTTTGCGCTGAATGGGGATTTTTCGGGCTCAGGCTTTTCCATGCCGGCCTGCGCCCTCATCCTGCCCCGGTTCTCAGGGCGCGCACCCTTCTCGGAACCATTGCATGCGCCCCGGGCTATCCTCTCCATGATGGCATATTGTCCCGTTGGAGATTAAAAGCTTACCATTATTACTTATTTTGACACAATTGCCCCACGTCGGCAAACCGAGAGAAGGGAGGGGCAAGGAATTTAAACGTTACCAAGGTAAATAGAGTTCACACGTTCTTTACCGTGTAATCTTTGAAAGATAGTGTTCACTCGGTGATTAATTGGCAAAGAAAGCAAAAGCTCCAAAGAAGGAAGAGCCCGTGAAGGGCGCCCCCAAGGGAAAGCCCAGGAAGGGAGAGGAGATTGACGAGAGCCTCAGGGGGATAGTCAGGATTGCAGGCAAGGACATAAAGGGCCACGTGCCGCTCAAGAGGGCGCTCCTCAGGGTGCGCGGCTTCGGCCACACCACTGCAAAGGTGGCCTCTGAAGTCATTTCCCAGGAGCTGGGAATCGGCCCGGATACGAAGTCCGGCAGCTTCTCGGACGAGCAGATTGAGAAGATTGATGCCATACTCACTTCCATCCACAAGCGCGATGTGCCGAAATTCCTGCTAAACAGGCAGAAGGACTTCGACTCGGGGGAGGATGTGCACGTTATCATGAACGACCTCATTTTCGCAATCCGCCAGGACATCGAAAAGGAGAAGAAGCTCTACACCTGGAAGGGTTACAGGCACGCATACGGCCAGAAGGTGAGGGGCCAGAGGACAAAGAATACGGGCAGGAAGGGCATGGCCCTCGGTGTCCTCAGGAAGTCCCTGCAGCAGCAGGCCGCGGCGGCCAAGTCCGCAGGGGGCGCAGAATCCAAGCCCGCGGAGAAGAAGGAGAAGAAATAGGTGTTTGAATGGGAGACCCGCGGAAGTTCACCAACAAGTATGAAAACCCCAAGAAGCTCTGGACCAAGGAGCGCATCAAGGAGGAAGGCGCTCTCAAGACCGAGTTTGGCCTCAAGAGCATGAGGGAGCTCTGGGTCATGGTGCAGGAGCTCAAGAAGGTGAGGCGCGAGGCCAGGAGGCTGCTCTCGCTTACCGAGGAGGAACGGAGGGGCGATGAGGAAACGCTCATGGCAAAGCTTGCGCGCCTCGACATCCTCAAGCAGGGCTCGAAAGTGGAAGACGTGCTTTCGCTTACCGCGCGCGACGTGCTTGAGAGGAGGCTGCAGAGCCGCGTCTACAGGAAGGGACTTTCGAAGAGCATGAAGCAGGCAAGGCAGCTCATCACCCACGGGTTCATTGCAGTAGGGGACAGGAAAGTTTCCACCCCAAGTTACCTTGTCACCGCTGCAGAGGATGCACTGATTGCATACTACAAGCCGATAGACCTCGCAATCTCCGAGAAGGAAGAGGAAGAAGAGGCGGAAGCCCCGGCAGGGGCAAAGCCTGCCGAGGCCGCGCCTGCGGAGGCAAAGGGGGAGGCGCCTGCTGAAGGCGGGAAGGGGGCTCCCAAGGAAGAGAAGAAAGAGGGGCAGGAGAAACCTGCTGAAAAGAAGGAGGAAAAGCCGGCCGAAGGGCCAAAAGGCGAGAAGGCGGAGAAGCCTCCTGAGGAGAAGAAGGAAGGAGCCAAGGCGGAGGCCGCATAGGTGGGAACATGGCAAAGGAAGAGAAACCCGAAAAGGAAGAGAAGGCGGCTGAAGTGAAGGAGAAGCCCGCGGCTGGGGCAAAAGAGGAGCCGGCCCCAAAAACAGGGGAGAAGCCCGCGGCGAAAGCCGAAGGGACGCCCCCTGAAAAGAAGGAGGGGGCGGAAGCGCCTGCCGCGGAGGAGAAGAAGCCAAAGAAGAAGGGCAAAATCGCAGTCGTGCACGTATATTCTTCAAAGAACGACACCATCATCACCGCAACCGATGTCAGCGGCGCAGAGACCCTTTCATGGGCAAGCGGCGGCGCGATGGTGAAGAGCTCCCGCGAGGAAGGGAAGCCATACGCGGCGATGCAGGCCGCGCTCAAGGTTGTGAACGACCTCAGGGAAAAGGGGGTCGACACAGTGCACATACGCATACGCGCGCCCGGGGGCAACAGGTCAAAGACCCCGGGAGGCGGCGCACAGGCGGTCGTGAGGACCGTCGCAAGGGCGAGGATGCGGGTGGGCAAGATAGAGGACGTAACCCCGGTGCCTACCGATTCCATGAAGAGGAAGGGGGGGAGAAGGGGAAGGAGGGTCTGAATGCAGCTTTCCGCGAAAGAAGACAAGGGAAGGGTTGTAGTAGAAGCGAAGGGGATTTCGCTTCCGGTCGCGAACGCGATAAGGCGCTATGCGATGAGCAGGGTGCCTGTGCTCGCTATTGACACCATTACGCTCTACGACAACACGAGCTCGGTATTCGACGAGTACATTGCGCACCGCATGGGCCTGCTGCCCATAAAGACGCCGAAGGGCCTTCCCGAAAGCGTCGAGGTGACCTTCACGCTCGATGCGGCCGGGCCGAAGAGGGTGTACAGCGGCGACCTCACGAGCAACGACGCGGCAATCAGCGTTGCGGAGCCGAAGATACCCATCATTACCCTGTTCGAGGGGCAGAGCCTGCGGCTGGAGGGCAAGGCAGTCCTCGGGGACGGCAGGACGCATGCAAAGCACCAGGCAGGAATGGGCGCATGCGTGCCCAATGAGGACGGCACGGTCACGATAAAGGCCGAGAGCTTCCTCTCGATGGGCCCGAGCGAGATGCTGCTGCGCGCATGCGACATCCTTGAGAAGGACCTCAGGCAGCTTGCAAAGGGCGTGGCGAAGCTCGAAAAGGCAAAGGCCCCTGCGAAGAAGCCGGCCAAGAAAACGGAAAAGAAGGCCGCAAAAAAGAAGTGAGAGGGGCAAATGGATTTTTCTTTTTCTTCGGGCGCAAAGGAAGAGTTCGAAAAGAAGAAATACGGGCTTGCGGGGAGGCACTCCGCAGTGCAAATCTGCTCCTGGACTCGGAAGGCGCTGAGGGGGCAGGGGACCTGCTACAAGGACAAATTTTACGGGGTGGACACTTACCGCTGCGCGCAGATGAGCCCGTGCGCCGCATGGTGCTCCGAAAACTGCATGTTCTGCTGGAGGCCGATGGAATGGATGGGCCCGGGGCCGGTCCCGGAGGAGCAGGCGGAGGGGCCCGCGCAGATAATCGAAGGGGTGGTTGCGCAGAGGAAGAGGCTGCTGAGCGGCATCGGCGGGATTGGCTCCGAACGGGGCAAGTTTGACGTTTCCTTCTCCGAATTCCCTTCGCACTGGGCGATTTCGCTTTCAGGCGAGCCGACGCTCTATCCTAAACTGCCTGAGTTGATACGGGAGCTGAAGGCGCGGCCGGAGGTGAAGACCGTTTTCCTTGTGAGCAACGGGCAGGAGCCGGAAATGCTTGAAAGGCTGCGCGATGGGGATGCGCTGCCCACGCAGCTGTATATCTCCGTTGCGGCTTCCAATGAAGAGATGCTGAAGAAGGTGTGCAGGCCGGTGCATGGGGATGCGTGGGCGAGGCTTGTGCACTCGCTTTCCCTGCTTGGGGAGCTTCCCTGCAGGACCGTTGTGCGGCTTACGGTAATAAGGGGGATAAACGACATGGAGGGGCACATTGCGCAATACGCAAAATTGTTTTCCGAATCCAAGCCGGATTTCATAGAAGTGAAGGCATACATGTTCCTCGGATATTCAAGGCAGAGGCTTGAGGAGGGCAACATGCCCACGCACGAATACGTGGGGGGGCTGTGCGGGAAGCTGCTTGGATTGCTTCCGGATTATGAAAAGATTGACGAGTGCGAAAAGTCGCGCATAGTGCTGCTCGGCAGGAAAAAGGCGCGGTGGCCAAAGAGGATTGCCTAGCACATGTTTTTCCACTAATTAGAAAGAGTTTTATAGGGCAGGCGGCATAATAATCGTGGTGGGGCAATGCATAGGATGCAGGGGCGGCCGAGGCTCGCGCGCGCAAAGGAATTCATCAGGGAAGCGGGCAGGGCTACGTCGCGCGCCGCAAAGAAAGCCGCAAAGGCTGCGGAAAGGGCGGCGAAAAGCACTGCTTTCAGGGCAACCGCGCCCCTGCTTGCGCTTTCCCTTGCGGCATCTCCCGCAATAGAATCTGATTTGAACCCGTTCCAGCCTTCAAGAGATGCGGTTGCGGAGGACACGCCCCCGAAGCTGTTTGAGTTTGAGGGGCAGGGGAAGCCGTTCAAGTCGAACCTTGCGCTCGGTGGCGATATTTTCAGCAACGAGGCAGGTTCCTCTGTCGCGCTTTCCCTCAACTACGGGGAGCACGGGGGCGTTAAGGCCGGCGGCATAAGCTTCATAGGCGACCAGATGTACCCGTTCGTTGCAGTTGCGCTGCTTCCGCAATGGAAACTGAAGCTCGGGCGGGGCGAAAATCCCACAAAGATGCTCTTCAAGTTCGGGGTCACCGGCGCGCTCACCAATATCAATTCAATAGGGTACATCTACGCAATGGGCGGGCTCGGGTTTGAGAAGAGGATCAACAAAGACCTTACACTCTGGGTTGGAACTGTCGGCGGCGGTGCGCTTTCCGCGCCCAAGTACGACAACATATTCTTCAAGGCAATGGGCGGCGCATCCATGCAGTGGGACTGGGGGAATGGCTTCATGCTCCAGCCGTATGTAATCTGGGAATCCTACTTTGCCGCGGACACTGCGATGGGCAGCGCTTATGTCGGGAAATACAACATGCAGTTCCAGTCTATCGAAGCCGGCATCCTGAGCAGGCTGAAATGGGCGAATGCGCTTGTTTACGGGAAATACGATTCGGTGCAGAGCGAAATAGGCGCAACTGCGGGCGTGAATTTCGAAATAACCGACAGGGTGGGCATAATAGCGTTTGTAGGGGGCGGGGTGAGCATATTCAATGAGTTGCTGGGCGGGGAGGCAGAGCCAATGCTAATGGGCGGCGTGCGGCTGGTCACTTTCGGTGCACCCTTCAACACTTCTTGGGCGTTCACGCACGAACGCATGGGGCCCGGGGGGGTACCGATGTTCCCGGACATACGCAATCCGCCGCACGTGCCGCTCACGCCCGACGAAATCGACTACGAAGCAGAGGCGAGCGAGCGCGTGCTGGATTATGAGAATTTCCAGGAATACTCCGAATCATTCGAGGGCGCTTCCGAGGAGCAGCTCATCCTCACCACGAGGTGGCTGGCGAAGACCGTCGAGCAGATTGGCTACAATTTCGAGGCGATGACCGCCATGATGAGCCTGAGGTTCTTCGACGACGCGGTGAAGCGGATGGCGGGCAGGGGCCATCAGGACATCTATGCATACCTGCACGATTACTTAGGCCTAATTGACCTGTACGGCTCATTCAGCAACATACCCGATGAGCTGAGGGAGCAGTTCTACGAAGGCATAGCGGTATGTGCGGGAATACATTCGCTCGGGATGATGTTCCTCAGCTACAATGGCATCCCCGCGGTGGCAGTTTCAGTGAACGCGCCCGGAGGCGCGCACGTGATAACCGGCGCGATGCCCAAGGGCTCGACTTACCTGATTGACTACGGGGACGGGTACAGGATAAACGGGCATTCGATAGTGAAGGCGCTCGCGATGTACGGGAGGCACAACAAGGTGCACACGTTCAAGGCGCAGATGTGGGACAGGGGCGGCTATGTTGGCACGCTGGATACTCCTGCGGGCAAAGTGGTGGATAACACTCTTGGCATCGGCTACGGGCTTGTGCTGAAGGAATTCTTCTTCGGGATGGGCAGATAGGCAAGTGTGTGCCTTGGTGGTTGGAAGTTATCTTATTAAATGCTTCCGTGCACATAATCTAGTCATGGGGAAGGGCGAGTTTCCGGGAGAACTGCACGAACTGATGGAGAATGTCATCACGCTCAAATTCGGGGAGCTCAAGCCCTCCATCCTCAAAATGCAGGAGATGGAGGGGGAGGCCGCGACCAAGGCGCTCTATTTCGTATATGAGAGCATGGGCGAGGACAACGTTGCGGAAAAGAATGTAAAGGCGATGGTGCTCAGGGCCCTGCTCAAGAGACGCGATGTCGTCTATTTCTGGGTGCTTTCAAAGAAGGAGAATGCGCTGGGTGGGAAGCTTGCGGGGCTCCTGGAAAGGCTGCCGCGGCCCAATGGGAACGAATGGGCGCGCATACTCTGGGTCGCCATGGAAAAATACAACGAAAGCATAGGTGAAGCGGAAGGCCCTGAAGAAGCCGGGGGGAAAGGGAGGCTTGGCATGCTCGCGGAAAGGATGGCCAAGGACGCCATAAACGAGATGGCAAAGGACGAACGGCCTGAGGTTGCCGCAGTGCTCAGGAATGCAGCGCGGAGCGACTGGGAAATGCTCAGCTTCCGGGCCCTGCGCGCGCTTGCGCAGAGAAACGACTTCCTGGCATTTGATGAGATAAAAACGCTTGTGGACGACCCGGATGAAAAGCGGGCCGAGATAGGCATCTACCTCATGGGCGAGATGGCAGGCAGGTGCAACTCACATGCGGTGAGGGAGCTTGGGAAGGTATTGATTGATGAGAAGGGCAACTACTGCAATGATTCCGACCCGCGCAGGCGGGCCGCAGTCGTGGAAGTGGCCGAAAGGCTCGTTGAGATGAACATACTCAAGAAAGAGCTGTTTGGGATTCTGCAGAAAGTGGCTATGGAAGAGAGCCAGCCGCTCATACGCATAAACGCATTGCGGATTTTCGGGAACCACGGCTCCGTGCACGTTAATTTCCTTGAGAACTTCTGCAGGAGGGACACTGACAATCCCGTGATGATACGGAATGCGCTTGGCCAGCTCCACAGGATAGGCACGGAAAAGGCGCGGGACGCGATGGAGCGGCTTTTCCAGAGCAGCGGCCTGAGCGACGAGAACCGGAGATATGCTCAGAAGCTCCTTAAGGAAAAGTGGATGCCCAAGCAGGAATTCGGCCTCCCGAGGCAGGGGCCGATGAAGCCCGGTGCGCTCATGAAACAAGTGGCCGCGCAGGCAAAGCAGGAGAGGGCGCGGCATGGCAGGGACCTGAGGGTCACTACGCTGTCCGGGATGCCGAGCCCGGTAAGGAACGGAAGCAAGCGCTAGGTGGTTATTTCCTCCATCCTGTTCTCCTTTTCAGCTTCCCTGATTTCCATCGCAACCCTCCTCCCGAAGCTTACGCTTTCCCCGTACAGATAGGAGGAATACGGCGTGTAGCGCGTGCCGGGCGAGCCGGGCATGCGGAAGCTCACGTCGAACACCACCACGCGCTCCTTGCCATCGCGCTCTTCCATTGCGGACTGGAGGGCAAATGGCCCTATGAGGCCGTCCGGATAATGCTTCTTTACAGTTTTCACGAAGCGCTCGCCTGCTTCGAACACCTTTTCGAGGAGGGATTCGCGAAGGGTGCATGCGATGTGGCCCGTTTCAATAGTGGTCAAGCGGGCGTGCTTCAGCACTTCGGTCTGCTGGGGCGCGGGCAGCCGCAGAATCCCGTCAAGATTGGTCTGCCTGCGGGTGTCTATCCCAAGGAGCTCAAGCTCCCCTGTGAGCGGGGACATGAAGAAATTGAAGTTGAACTGCGCGCCCAGTATGAATTCCTCGATTCTCGCGTTCCTGAGGTCGCCTTCCTTTATCACGCCCTTTTCGATTAGTTCCTTGCTTTTCGCTTCGTATTCCTCGGGCGAAGATGCAAAGAAGAATGCGCGCTCGTAGCTCCTTTCCGCCTCTTGCACCTTCACAAGCGCAAGCGCGTCTATGTTGCCAGGGGCAAACGTCCTTGCGATGTTCACTTTTGCGTCTTCAAGGAGCAGGTACTGGTTCTTCGGCACGTCGCGCTCCTCCGCGCGGAGCAGGTGCTTGTTCCCGAAAATGGGCACCTGGAATTCCTTCTCTATGTTGTCATAGCCGACGTAAACGGAAAACGAGCGGTTGGGCACGAACACCGAGCCTTCGAGCTTGCCCTGTGCCTCTTCGCCCACAATTTCCCTGAAATCATCGAGCAGGAGCACTTCGTCCACGACGCCGACCTCGCGGCCGTCGCTGCGCTTCCTCGCCTTGTAATGCTGGGAATAGGTTTTCTCCCTCCCCTTTTTGCACACAACGAGATTCTTCAGGCCTTCCTTCTTCGCGCCCTCGCACACGTCCAGTGCCGAGTGGCTCCCCAGTGTTGAAACAGTTGCCATGCAGCATCACCTTAATTTCACTATATTCTCCCTCCCCCTTTTTATCCTTTTAACAAGGCCGCGCGCCTCCAGAGAGGACAGGAGCAGGCTCATCTTCGCATCGGTGCAGTTGAGTATTTCGCGGAGCTCCTTCTGCGTGCGCATGCCCTCGCTTTCGCCCAGCACCTGCAGCACGCGCTTCTCCTCCCCGTCCAGCTCCAACGCGGGCGGCTTCTGGATTTCTTCCGCCCCGGGGAACGGCCCTTTGGGATATTCCTTCGGCTTTCCGCTGCGCAGGAAAAGGAACGCGAGCAGCGCGATGATTACCAGCAGGAGGGATATTACGATATACAGGAGCAGCGAATCCTGCGGCTCAGGAACCTCCACGAGCTCGGGCTCTTCCATCAGGGGGAGCAGTTCCTCCTCGAATTCGGAAGGCGGGAACAGCACCGCCACGAACCAGATTTTCTCGGCGCCAACGCGCAGGGGCTCCTTCGCGAACAGGGAGACCGCGCCCCCGGAATACTGGTATGCCGAGAGCTCGTAGTCGCCCTGGGGTACGTCGAAGGAAAAGGTGCCGTTCTCCGCGACCTGCTGCACGGTCGTGGGGCCGCTGAGCTTCACCACCGCATCCTGGACGAGGTCGAAAGTATTCGCGCTTATTATCTCGCCCTCCACCAGCACGGCTGAGCAGAGCGAAACCGCGAGCAATGCCAGCAGGAGGGGGCGCATGCTTCCCCTTCGGCAGAAAACCTTTTGAAAGCTTTCGGAAAGTTTCTATTTAAAAGGCCGGAATGAGAGGTGTGCGGTGATTCGCATGAAGAACTGGATGTTTGCGCTGCTGCTGGTCGGCACCATGTTCGCGGTTGGAGCGGGCGAGGCTGCCGATGTGCGGGAGAGCATAATGGAGAAGAGGTACGCGATGGTGCAGTGCCGGGCGGAATTCATATACGCCATGGCGGGCCACGCAGAGGGATACGATGAAAGCGCGGACCTTTCCGCGGAAACCGATGCGGTCGAGGAAGAGATGGAAACGCTCGGGAGATATGTTGAGGGCGGCGACACTGCCGGGTTCAACCTATACCTTTCCGAAGCGCGCCCCGCATTCGCGGACGCGGTGGCGGGCATACGCACCGCGCTGCACAACGCGCTGGAGAGCCAGGGGGAAGCCGGCTCCCAGAACCAGGAGAGGAACCGCGTTAGGACGCAGATGGACGAAGACTATGCCGAAGAGCATGCGGAGTTCTCCGAGTGCGTGGGCAATGCCGCAAGGGAGAAGATAAGGGCTGAAATCAAGCTGGACGCCGAGTGGATGGAAAAGGGGAAGGAAACCGGCGGCAGGCTCTCAGACAGAGGGTACGATGCCAGCGGCCTTGACGCGATACTCGCAGAGGCGGAAGAGAACGTGGAGCAGCTCGAAGACGCGGTGGACAGCGAAATGGACGCGCTCGAGCTGGAAGAGCTCAGGAAAGAGGTCTGGGGCCACCAGTTCTACCTGTGGGCGGAATTCCAGCAGGAGAAGTTCGGGCTGTTCGTTGACAGGATTTCCGGGGCTACGGACGAGTACGATTCTGGGCTCGCGGAAGTGACCGCGCTGCTCGGCGAGGCGGCTTCCCTCGGGGACGATGAAGTCTACGACCTTGAAGAGGCGAGGGAGTCCAAGGAGCTCGTGAACGAGGCAGCGGCCAAGCTCCGCGAGATAGTCGGCGAGATACAGGGTGGCAGCGGATGAGGCCGCTTTTTGCGATGCTGGCGCTCGCAGTGCTCATGTCAGCGGGGTTCCTGCTGATGGGATGCGCTTCCGGGCAGGGCACCGCGCCGCAGGCCTCGGCGCCCGCGGTTTCTGAGGAGCCGGCCGCCGGAAGCGCTTCGGCAGCGGAAAGCCCCGCGTCCCCGGAGGGCGGCGCTCCCCAGAGCCTTGAGAAGCCGGACGTGGTGATAGACATCACGATGGAGGACCTCGCGGTTGACGGGATGGACGTGGAGCTGGACGAGGACCTGCCCCTCCCGGAGCTGCCCTGAATTTTTTTATTTTTCAAAAAGACTGGAAATGGCCGCTGAGCGCCTTCGGGTGGCTCAGCAGCTCTTTCCCGGAAATGAATTTCGCCTTTTTGGCCCTTGCCCTTATGCGCGAGGGGAAGGATTTCCCGAGCTTGCCCTTAAAGGAGTTTACCGCCTCCTTGGGGGTGCTCACTTCCCTGCGCACGAGTGCGCAGATGCGGGAGTCCCTTGCAAGGATGGGCGCGCGCCTGTGCGCCGCGATGAACTTCCTGCAGTCCGAAGCCATGTGCGCATACGGGCCGGGGACGAGGCGCTTCCTTGGGAGCTCATCCTCCAGCACCTCGAACACGATTACCGCCTTCCCCTTCTCCATGTGCGGGGTGGAGCCGATCACAGTGAAGCCCTCCTTCTCCAGGTGGGATTTCAGCATATGGGCAAAGCGCCTCAGCTGGCCCCAGAGTATGTCCTCCACCACTTTCGGGACGGGGAATTCCAGTGCGTAAACGCTGCGCGCGCGCAGCTTGTTGTTGAGCACGTTCCTGCGGAGCTCGTTCTTCTCCCTGAAATACTCAATCGAGGGCTTTTCGCTGAAGCCGCGCGCAAGGAGGATGAAGCGCGCGAGGTTTTCTTTTGTAAGCGCGGCGGCGACGTTGCGCTCCCGGTCCACAGGGTCCACCACGACTATGGGGGGCGAATTGAAATACCTGAGCACATCCTCCCTGCTCATGTAGTGGTTCAGCGGGTCGATTGAGACGGGGGGCTGCCATTCCGCGGCCGCATTGATTGCGGATTCGAAATCCCCGTAGTGGAGCACGAGCAGCTCGCAGAGGTAGCCGGAAAGGCCGAGCACGCGGATTTCCGCGCCGTAGAGGCCGTTCACGCGCAGGAAGCGCTTCAGCAGGCGCACATCGGCTTTCTGCTCTTCGCTCATGTTCCTGAGCACATATTTTGCATGGAGCTGGGAGCGGTCCACCGCGCTGCGGATGCGCTCGCCCTCCAGCATGAGGTAAGCCGGGACTATGTCTATCCTGCGGCCCTTGAGGTGCAGGCGCACGTAGGGGTGCTCCGCATACGATATCTCCCTCTTCCCGCGGGGGAATGCCTGGGAAACCGCCTTCTTCAGCACGCGGAACATCTTCTCCTTGCTGTAGGAAGGCGGGAACAGGGCGAACAGGTCAATGTCTCCCGCGCCGCGGAGGAACGTGCCCTTCACCACGGAGCCTGCAGGGGTAACGGAAACCCCGCGGGGCAGCTTGGAGGAGAGCCTGGGCTGGAGCAAATCGAGCAGCCCGAGCACTTCCTTCTCATCCCTTTTGGTGGGCGTAACAAGCCTCAAAGCGGCCCTCCTGAGCGCTTTTTTCATGCTGCCTATTCTCAACAGGTGTTAATAAATTTTGGGGGGGCGAAAAATGGCCAATTTTACGACGGCAGGGAGGGGAGAAAGGTTTATAAGCTGAACCTTGCAATTTTAGGACATGAGAAAGGCGGCAATACTCCTCCTGCTTGCAGGCCTCCTGATGTTCGGCTGCGTTGAGGAAAGGAGCACCTCAAGCACCGGGTATGAGAAGATTGAAACCGTTTACGGCAAGGACCTGGACGGCGACCTGCAGAACGAAATCATGGCTTATACCTACAGGCCGGTGGAAGTGGATGCGGACTACGGGATAGAGATGCAGAAAACTGCAATTGTGAGCCCGTATTCGTATGCCTATTCCATTGCCGCGTACAATGAGGTTGCACTCCCCCAAATTTCGGACATCCAGGGCAAGCTCCAGCAGTTCGGGAGCGAGAAGGCGCAGGCGGAAAGCATCTGCACCAGCCGGCTTGCGCTCAATGCAAGGGACTGCGTCGACAGGGAATCCTGCGTGGAGGCATGCGCCTCCAAGAGCTGTGTTTCCGCGGCTGAAAGCGGGGCTGACACGCTCGGGAAATACCTGCAGGAATATGTTGACGGGAAGGAAAAAATGGGCGGGCTGCTTGATGAGCTGCTCGCAATGAACGGCCTCAGCACGCAGGTGCAGAAAGAGCTATTCGTGGAGAAGGCAGTGCAGCTGAGGGAGCTGAGCGAGGATGCAGAGGCGAACCCGCTTTTCAATTCGGACGTTTTCGGGCTTTGCCCGTCGCCTGCATACAGGGTGGACCTGCTGGAGGGCGCTGTTGCGCAGGTTGCGGACGTTGAGCTTGCGGCAACGCATTACAGGTACAGGGCATTCGAGGTTGTCACCGGGGGAGGCGGGGACGAATATATTGAACTGTTCATAAGGGAATCGCCTCCGCTCCTGCTTGAGGCCGAGGGGCTTTCCGTGGATGTGAGCGGAGACGGGACAAATACCGTTTACCAGAAGGAGCCTCTCAAAATCGGCTGGGAGAACGTTGGCCTCGAAGGACCGCGCGAAGTGGTTGAGTATGATTTCGTTTCAGTGGACGCGCCGGCCGAGGACATAATGGCACGGTGGAGCGTGCCCTCCGTGCTGGAGAGGAACTTCCGCCTGCTTTCGTATTTCAATTCTGTGCTGCAGAATCCGCTTTTCGCGTTCCTGTTCGGGGTTTCGGCAGGTGCGTTCATGCTTTTCTATTCCCTTGGGCTGGGGTATTTTGCCGCATTGGGCATCGTGCTCGGGCTTTGGGTGGCTGCAGCCGCGCTCGTGGTGCTTGCGCTCAGCGCAGCATACATAGCAGCCAAGGCATACCTTGACAAGAAGAACATGCACGACCGGCTCGTAGACCAGCTCGGGCCGCCGCTTGCGGACTGGAGGATGTACGCGATAACCGGCGCTGTGCTGCTGATGGTTTCGGTTGCGGTAAGCCTGTTCTTCGTGAGCCCGGTGGAGATTGGCGCGCTGGACGTGACCGGCATACTCACGAAGCTCAGCACAAACCTCGTGGGCGCGCTTGCCGCATTCGTGATGGTGGTCGCGGTCTACAGCCTGTTCATAGTGGGCGAGGACCGGCTCAAGGGCCTTGCGCTGGGGCAGGAATACTATTCCATAAAAGGCGCAACTAAGGAAGAAGACGTGAAGCTGCTCAACGAATTGAAGAGGAAGCTCGGGGAGCTCAAGGAGCGCGTTGAGGGGCTCTCGCGCATGGGCATGAACGTGGATGATGAGTATGCGACGCTGGTTTCCATCCCGGTGGAGCGCTTTGAGCAGATGATTGAGGTCGGCAAGGTGAACATGGCGAAGCAGCTCATCACCTTCAACACAGACATGCTGCTTGAGATGGAGAAGAAGCTCGACCAGAAGGAGGAAGTGATGAGCAAGAACTGGCCGGAGTGGAAGGAGGAGATAGACCGCGCGGTGAAGCTCAGCGAGCAGGTGCCGCTGGAGACGCTGCTCTCCATCCCTGTGCAGTGGAGGGACTGGGCCGCGAGGAAGTACCTCAGCGAGCACCGCGGCAGGGCGCTCGTGCTTGAGGACGGAATGATAAAGAGGAGGAAGATTGCGGTTGAGGAAATCGTCTCCCGCATGATGGCCGACTTCAAGAAGAGCGGGCTTGTGAAGGCGGGGATACTGCTGCACAAGGGCAAGCCGGTGTACAATTCATTCTCAAAGGGAAATCGGACAGTGGGGACCGTGCTGTTCATGAAGCTGTCGGAATATGCGAAAGGCATGGCGAAGAAGTTCGGGGATTCCGAGCTCAAGCGGCTTGTGGTGAGCGGCAAGGGCAACGTTGCGGTGTACCTTGTACACGGGGACTACAGGGCGCTGCTGTTCACTGAGAGGGGGAGCGTAAGGGAGCTGTTGGAGACGTGGAACAAGAGCCTGGAAACGGCAGGGTGAAGCAATGGAAGAGTATACTGCGGAATCAATCAAGGTACTTGAAGGGCTGGAAGGCGTGCGCAGGAGGCCCGCGATGTACATCGGCGACACGGGCAAGCGCGGGCTGCACCACCTGATATTCGAGGTAGTGGACAACTCGATAGACGAGGCGCTTGCAGGGTACTGCAAGAACATAGAGGTTGTGCTCAAGGAAGGCGGCACAGTGATGGTGCGCGACGACGGACGCGGCATCCCAGTTGAAGTGCATCCGAAGACCGGGAAGAGCGCGCTGGAGCTCGCGACAACGGTGCTGCACGCGGGCGGGAAATTCGAGAAGGACGCATACCGGGTGAGCGGCGGCCTGCACGGGGTCGGGCTTTCGGTGGTGAACGCGCTGAGCGAATGGATGGAGGCGGAGGTGCATCGAGGGGGGAAAATGTACATGCAGAAATATGCGCGCGGGAAGGTTGCCTCGCCCGTGGAAGAAACGGGCTCCAGCGGCTATACCGGGACGATAATACGGTTCAAGCCGGACATGTACATTTTCAGCGGCGAGCTGGAATTTGCATACCTGAGGGACAGGCTGAGGGAGCTTGCGTTCCTGAACAAGGGCATAAGGATATTGCTCAAGGACGAGCGCGGGGAGGAGCCGAAAGAGGAGGAATACCATTATGACGGGGGGATTGCGGAATTCGTGAAATACCTGAACAAGTCGCGGACCGTGCTCCATGAGCCGCTGTACTATGAGAAAAATGTAGATGACGTGGACGTGCAGTATGCGATACAGTATACCGATGCGTACATTCCGCTCATCCACTCATTTGCGAACAACATAAATACCATTGAAGGCGGGACGCACCTCACAGGGTTCAAGGCCGCACTCACCCGCGCGGTGAACGAGTATGCGAAGGGCAACAAGGTGGTGAAGGACGCGGACAAGATCACGGGCGAGGATGCGGCAGAGGGGCTCACCGCGATAGTGAGCGTGAAGGTGATGGAGCCGCAGTTCGAGGGGCAGACAAAGACCAAGCTCGGCAACAGCGAAGTGAAGGGGATAGTAAGCAAGCTGGTGTACGATTCGCTCATCAGGTTCCTTGAAGAGAACCCGGAAACCGCGCGCGCGATAATGGGGAAGATACTCAAGGCAATGCGGGCGCGCGAGGCGGCGCAGAAGGCAAAGGAGCTCGTGCGCAGGAAGGGCCTGCTCGAGGGAGACCTGCTTCCGGGCAAGCTTGCGGACTGCATGGAGAAGGACCCTGCAAAGGCGGAGATCTTCATAGTGGAAGGCGATTCGGCCGGCGGGTCGGCAAAGCAGGGCAGGGACAGGCAGTTCCAGGCGATACTTCCGCTCAGGGGCAAAATACTCAACGTGGAGAAGTCGCCCCTGCATAAAATACTGAAGAACAACGAGGTGCGGACGATACTCACTTCGCTAGGGACCGGCTTCGGGGAGGAGTTCGACCTTTCCAAGCTCAGGTACGGCAAAGTGATAATCATGACGGATGCCGACGTGGACGGCGCGCACATCCGCACGCTGCTGCTTACGCTTTTCTACAGGTACCTGAAGCCGCTTGTGGAGAAGGGGCACCTGTATATTGCCCACCCTCCCCTGTACGGCGTGCGCAAGGGCAAGGGGATAAGGTATGCGCATGACGAAGAGGAACTCGCGGAGCTCATCGGCGAGATGGGCGAGAATGCGCACGTGCAGAGGTACAAGGGGCTCGGTGAAATGAATGCCTCCCAGCTCTGGGAGACAACCATGGAGCCGGACAACAGGATACTGAAGCGCGTGACAATCGATGACGCGATGGCAGCGGACGAGCTGTTCTCCATACTCATGGGCGAGGCGGTGGAGCCGCGGAAGCGCTTCATTGAGGAAAATGCGGCGGAAGTGAAGAACCTGGACGTGTGAGGCGGTTAACATGGCAGTGACGAACATCCCGATTGAGAAGGACATGAAGGACTCCTACCTTGACTACGCGATGAGCGTAATCATCAGCAGGGCCCTGCCCGATGTGCGGGACGGGCTGAAGCCCGTGCAGAGGAGGATACTCTACTCAATGTACGAGATAGGCAACACCCATTCAAAGCCTTACAAGAAGAGCGCGAGGATTGTGGGGGAAGTGCTCGGCAAGTACCACCCGCACGGGGACAGCGCGATTTACGATGCGCTGGTGCGCATGGCACAGGACTTCTCCCTCCGCGCGGTGCTGGTGGACGGGCAGGGGAACTTCGGGAGCGTGGACGGAGATTCCGCGGCGGCCATGCGTTACACCGAAGTGCGCATGAAGCAGCTTGCGGAGGAGATGCTCCGCGACATAGAGAAGGAAACGGTTGAATGGGATGACAACTTTGACGGCACCTTGAAGGAGCCGCAGGTGCTCCCGAGCAGGGTGCCGAACCTGCTGCTCAACGGCTCTTCCGGAATTGCAGTCGGCATGGCAACCAATGTGCCTCCGCACAACCTCGTGGAAATCTGCGACGCGATTGTTTCCGTCATCGAAGGGGCGGATGAGGAGGAAGTGCTCCGAATAGTCACCGGGCCGGACTTCCCCACCGGGGGGGACATAGTGGGCCGGGCCGCGATACTCGGCGCATACAAGACCGGGCGCGGCATAATCACGGTGCGCGGCAAGGCGGAGGTTGCAGCGGACGGGAAGGAGATAGTGATTACGGAAATCCCCTACCAGGTGAACAAGACCAGCCTCATAGAGCAGATTGTCGCCGCGGTGAAGGACAAGAGGATAGACGGCATAGGCGGGATAAACGACCGCTCGGACAGGAAGGGGATGGCTCTTACGATTACACTGAAGAAGGGCGAGGACCCGGAAATCGTGCTTAGGAAATTGTATGCATACAGCGACCTGCAGAAGAGCTTCGGGATAATGAACCTTGCGCTTGTTGGCGGCAAGCCCAAGCTACTGCCGCTATTCAGCATGATTACGGAATTCATTGAATTCAGGAAGGAGATAATCCGGAGGCGGAGCGAATTCGAGCTTGAGAAGGCGAAGGACAGGCTGCACATACTTGAGGGGCTGCTCATAGCGCTGAAGAACATTGACGATGTCGTGAAGCTGATACGCGCGGCAAAGAGCGGGCCCGATGCAAAGGCCGGGCTCATGGAGATGTACAAGCTCAGCGACACGCAGGCGGCCGCGATACTGGACATGAAGCTGCAGAAGCTCACCGGGCTTGAGCGCGAGGGCATTGGGAATGAGGCCCGCGAAAAAATGGATGAGATAAGGGTACTTGAGGCGCTCCTTGCGGATGAGAGGAAGATACTCGAGGTAATAAAGCTCGAAACGGTTGAGATAAGGGACAAGTACGGCGAGCCGCGCAGGACAGGCATAATAGAGGCCGCGATGGAGGAGGGGATTGAGGACCTCATACCGGACGAGCCGGTGGTTGTCACCATCTCCAAGAAGGGATACGTGAAGAGGGTGCCGCTCGAGGAATACCGCACGCAGAAGCGCGGCGGGAAAGGCCGCATCGGCGCGGCAACCGTCGAGGAGGATTTCATTGAAGACGTAATAGTGACCACGAACCACAAGTATATTCTCTTCTTCACGGACACGGGCAAGGTGCACTGGCTGAAGGCATATCTCGTCCCAGAGGCGGGCAGGTATGCGAAGGGCAAGCCCATCGTGAACCTGCTGCAGGCACCGGACCAGAGGATTACCGCGTACATCTCGGTTGAGGAATTCAAGGAGAATGAGTACTTCTTCATGGCCACGAAAAAGGGCACCGTGAAGCGCGTGGAAAGCGCCAGCTTCAGCAGGCCCCGGGCCGGAGGCATCATCGCAATCGGGCTGAAGGAGGGCGACGAGCTCATAAACGTGAGAAAGACCGATGGTGAGCAGGCCGTGGTTCTTGGGACGAAGAAGGGCCAGTCCATCCGGTTCAAGGAAACGGACGTCCGCTGCATGGGCCGCACTGCGGAAGGGGTGCGCGGCATAAGGCTGAGGAAGGGTGACGAAGTGGTGGGCATGGCGATATGCAACAAGCCGCACGTGCTCACCATAACCGAGAACGGCTACGGCAAGAAGACGAAGATTGAGGAATACCGCCTGCAGAGCAGGGGCGGAAGCGGCATAATCAACATTAAGGCCGGCGGCCGCAACGGGGATGTTGTGGGCGTGCGCGCTGTGGATGATGACGAGGCGGTAATCGCAACCAACAGGGGCATGGTAATACGCGTGAGCGTTTCCGGCATCTCCACAGTAGGGCGAAACACGATGGGCGTGCGCGTGATAAGGATGAAGGAAGGTGAGAAGGTTGCCTCTTTTACTACCATAGATGCATCTGAGGGGGAAGGTGCGGCCGCGGCTGAAGGAGAAGAGGGTGAAGCGGAAGCTGGTGAGGCAAAGGTTACTGGAGGGGAGCACGGGGGGAAGGCGCCCGCGGAGCCGGAAGAAGAGGCAGATGAAGCGGAATCCTCTGAAGAAAGTGGCGAAGCTCCCGAAGCAGGGGAGGAGCCCGCTGGCGAAGAAAAGCCGGAAGGAGGGGGGGGAAGCCCAAGGATAGGTATTTAATTGTTCTGCATGAAGTAAGGTTGTGAGGGGTAGTATGTGGAAAAAGATGTTCATGCTCGTCCTGCTCGCAGGGATGTTTTACGCAGCGGAATGCGACACTGAGTGGCTGGACCCGATAAAGGTCCGCATTTTTGATGCCAATTACAGGCCGATTGCGAACGCAACTGTGAACTTTACCTACCAAAAAGACTATACTACTGGAAAAGGCTACATCACTACCAAGGATTTCCTCACGGATTCAACGGGCACCGTGGAGACCTCACTCAGGAATTCCGAGAAGAACCCGAGGCACGTGGACTGCGACATCACGATAAATGTATACTATGACGGGGTTGCGCTCGAGAGGGAGGTAACCGCACAGCACCATTCCAACGAGCTGCACATGCTCTTCGACGCCTATCAGCTGAGGGTAAGGGCGGTGGACAAGCTCGGCAAGCCCATCACGAACAACCCGATAAGGGTAAATGAGATGTGGAAGGCCACGGACGGCAGCGGGTATGCGACCTTCCAGGTGAATGCGGCAGACGAAGTGGAAATCGCAATCCCCTATAAAAACAGCGTGGTGAGCGGCACCATTTCAGTAGAGGGGGACATGTCATACACGTTCCAGGCGCTGCTCTACAGCATGCGAGTTTCAGTGGTGGACGACAGCGGGAACCCGCTCGTGGCCGAGGTCACCGTGGAGAACGAGACGTTTGTGGGCTCCGGGTTCGAAGTGGAGGACATGGCGCTCGCAAGGCCCGCAGTAACCGCAGTGTATGGCTCGCTCGAGAAGAATGTGGAAGTGGACCTTTCGCAGAAGGAGGAATACACCATCGTATTCGACCTCACCCCCCCTGACATAACCAATGTGCAGGCGGAAATGACCAAAGATGGGAACCTGAAGATAACTTTCAATGTGAACGACCCCAATGCGATGGCCAGCGGCCCCTCGCTCGAGGACACCGAGGTGAGCTACAGCATAGGCGGCTCCACCTACAAGGCAACGCCCTACGTGGAAGGGGGGAAGTATGTGGCTGAGATAATCCAGCCCCCCGAGAACTCGCTGGTCAGGTTCACCATAGTGGCAAAGGACAAGGAAGGCAACATGAAGACCGTGGAAGGGGAATACCTCGTGACCCCCGAGGAGGAGCCCGGGAACGGCGGGGCTGTCCCTGGCGGGGAAGAGCCGGAGCCGATAGTGCCCGGAGACCCGCTCCTGCTGGGGGTTGCGGCAATTGTCGGGCTTGTGCTGCTGTGGCTGGTATACAACTACGTAAAAGGGATAGTTTCGTGAGGAAAAAGGAAGGTTTAAAAAGGACAACTACGTATATAAGTTGTAGTAGTTGGTGGTAAAATGCCGAGAGGACGCAGGATCGTGATAAACAAGAAGATTGCTGACGATAAAGTAGATGAATTGATGGATATGGACATCGGCGAAGTCAAGAAAAATAGGGACCGCGTCGAGAAGGGCCTTACCTCATCCATATCCGCCGTTATGAACGGCGCCCAGAAGCTCTACGAGAAGAAGAGGGTAGAGGACGAGGCGCTGAGGAAGAACGGCCTGCTGTCCATCCAGGATGCCTACGAACACCTGCGCGGCAAAGGAATGGACATCTCCTTCAGGGCTTTCGGCGGCCGCATTGAAAGGAGGAGCATCCCGTCCGTCAAAATCGGCAAGAAGAGGTACATCCCGTCGCAATCGCTCGAGGACATGCTCGAGGTGAGCAAGGAGTACTATACGGTCAAGCAGGCATACAACTCCTACAGGAAATACAATACCTCCATCAACTACCGTGCCTTCATCGGGAGGATAGAGAAGAACTCCATCCCCTCGGTCAAGATAGGCACGAAAAGGCTAATCCCGAAGAAGGCGATTGAGGGCTTCAGCCACCTCGCGAGGAAATATTACTCGGTGAGCGAGGCAATCGGCGAGCTCCACAAGAAAGGCGTTGACATCAAGAGGAACGCTTTCGAGAGGCGCCTGGACAGGAACCGCATACCCCATGTGAAAATCGGCGGGAGGAGGTTCATCCCCAGGGACGTGCTTTCAGAGCTTGTGGAGAAGGAGCTCAGCATCAGGAAGAAATAAGCCTAATAAGGTTTGTTTCCTATATTCCCCCAATGAGGAGGAAGGCGCTTCTTGTCAATGCAGATTACGTAGTGCGCAATGGGCAGACGTATGCGCGCCTTTTCGTAAAAGGCAAAAAAGCATCCACACTGTATTACCCTTATGACCCCTATTTTTACGTAGATGCCGAGGAAGGCAGGGCGCAGGCAATTTATGATACCGTGGTGAAGGCAAAGGACGGGGCGGTTGTTTCGCCCAAGAAGGTGGAAACCGAAGAAAAAGAGCTCGGCGGGGAGAAGAAGAAGCTGCTGAAGGTGTTCTGCAGCGAGCCCCGGCACGTGCCCATCCTCGAGGAGGCGATGGGCGACCCCTGCTATGAATACAAAATCCCGTATGGGAGGAGGTTCATGATGGATTTCGGCCTTGTGCCGCTATCTGTGGTGCGCTACGAGAGGCAGGGCCGCATAATAAAGAAATTCCTTGATTCCTCAGAAGGGGACCCGTATTCCCTCAGCAGGCTTGCGTTCGACATAGAGACATACAACCCGGAGGGGGCGCCGCGGCCCTCGAGGGACCCGATAATCATGTTGAGCTACCGCGATTCCGCGGGGAAGGAAGGCGTGCTCAGCTGGAAGGCCGCAGAAGGCGAGTTCGTGGAAGAGGTCGAGGGGGAGAAGGCGCTCCTGGAGCGGTTCTTCTCGGTGCTTTCCGAGGCGGACGCGGATGTGCTGCTGGGCTACAATTCGAACAATTTTGACCTCCCTTACATAGAAGAGAGGGCGAAGCGGCTGGGAGTTCTGCCGGCTTTCGGCCGGGACGGGAAGGGCTTCAGGGAGGCCAAGAAGGGGCTCCTGACCGCCTACAAGATGAGGGGCAGGGTGAACATTGACCTATACCCGGTGATGAAGTTCTTCGGCTTTACCGGGCTCATACGCACGGATGACTATACCCTGGCAAATGTTTATGCCGCGTCCACGGGGAAAAAAAAGAAGATGGTGGAGCGGCTGGACATATGGAAAATGTGGGATGAGGAGGAGCTGGGGGAGCTTGCGCAGTATTCCATGGAGGATGCACGGGCGACCTATGAGCTGGGGGAGCTCGCCTACCCGATACTGTCCGAGCTTAGCCAGATTGCGCGGCTCCCGCTTTTCGATGCCGCATATGCGACTTCGGGGCAGTTGGTGGAGAGCCTTCTCATGTATGAGGCGGCGCAGAGGGGGATGATAATCCCCCCGCGGCCCAGCGGCTCTGCGGTGAACGCGCGCATTTCCAATCCCATCAAGGGAGCGTATGTGAAACTGCCCGCCCCGGGGGTGTATGAGAATATCGTGGTGTTCGACTTCAGGGGGCTGTACCCCTCCATAATCTGCTCCTATAACATAGACCCGGACCGGCTTGACCGGGAGGGAGAAAGCAGCGAGTCGCCCACCGGCGCGCGCTTCCTGAAGAAGCCGCGTGGGCTCATCCCGGAAGTGCTCGAAGGGCTCATAGACAGGCGCGTGAAAATCAAGCGCGAGCTGAAGAAGATGGAGCCCAAGGGGAAGGAGCATGCGCTGCTTTCCGCGCGCTCGCATGCGCTGAAAATCCTTGCGAACTCGTTCTATGGTTATTTGGGGTATGCGCGCTCGCGCTGGTACAACCGCAAATGCGCTGAGAGCGTAACCGCGTGGGGCAGGCAGCACATCCGCGAGGCTGAGAAGAAGGCTGAGGAAGCCGGTTTCAAGGTGCTGTACATGGACACGGATTCGCTCTTCCTCGTGCTCGGGGAGAAGAGCCGGGAAGATGCGCTTGCGTTCCTTGACGGGATAAACAGGGAATTGCCTGAGAAGATGGAGCTTGAGCTCGAGGGGTTCTATGCCCGCGGGGTCTTTGTCTCAAAGAAGAGCGCCGAGCTCGGCGCGAAGAAGAAGTACGCCCTGCTCGGGGAAGACGGCCGCATAAAGATAAAGGGCTTCGAGCTCGTGAGGCGCGACTGGTCAAGCATCGCGAAGGACACGCAGAGGCGCGTGCTTGAAACCATACTGAAAGAGGGGAGCAGGGAGAAGGCCGCGGCGATTGTGCGCGACGTTATTTCCGATTTAAAAGGGGGGAATGTGCCGCTCAGGGAACTTGCGATATATACGCAATTGAAGAAGGCGCCCGAGCAGTATGAGGTGAAGAGCCCCGAGCTCTTCGCGGCGGAGAAGGCGCGCAAGAAAGGCAAGCGCGTGGGGAAGGGCAGCATAATCAATTACGTGATTACGCGGAACGGGAAGAGCATATCCGAAAAGGCTGAGATGCTTGAGTATGCGAAGGACTACGACCCGGACTACTACGTGAACAACCAGGTGCTCCCCGCGGTGCTGAAGATACTGAAGGAGCTCGGATACGATGAGTATGCGCTCAAGCACGGCGGGCGGCAGCAGGACCTGAATTCCTTCTTCTAGGGCGCTTTGCGCCTAGAGCTGCTCGCACTTTGTGGGGCCGCCGGTTTCCTTTTCCCTTTCGAACCTGTAGCTGTTCGCGAATTCGGAATTCATGAGGTTCTCCTCATGCGTGATTACCAGCGCCTGGTCGATTAGCTGGGGGACTTTTGTTTCAAATGCCTCTGAGAGTGCGCGCACCGCGCTGCTGTCCAGGTTGTGCGTGGGCTCGTCCAGCATTAACCAGCCCACCTCCGGGGCAAGCACGGTGGCCATTGCAATCCTCAGCGTGAGGGAGAGGCATGCCTTTTCCCCGCCGCTTGCCACCGACTCTATGCCCAGCCACTCTTCCCCATTATGCAATTGGAATACGTAGTCCTTTTCGTCCGCAACCACCCTCAGGGACTTGTAGTCCGCATACGGGTACAGTATGGGCCAAATGCTGTTCATTGCGGAAGTGATTGCTTCGACTAATTCGGTGCGCAGGGCTGCCTGCGTTTCCACCAGCGCATTCCTGTAAACCATAAGTTCCCCGGAAAGCTTCGCGGTTTCCTCTGCGCGCTTCTTCATTTTTTCCAGGCTTTCCATTCTGGAAATGAGGAGCTTCATGTATTCCCCCGCTGCCTTGAGCTCTTTTTTCGCCGAGCTGAGCTCGCCCGTGATTCGCTCCTTTTCGGAAGAGAGCTTCCTCAGCCCTGTTGACAGTTCGTCGAATTCCCTCTCATCGAACTTTATGCCTGCGAGCTCCTTTTCAGCCGCGGCGAGCTTTTCCCTTTCCTTTGAAAGCAGGGCTACCTTTTCCCTGAGGTCCTTCATTGCGCGCACTGAGAACTGGAGCTCGCGCGCCTGCCTGTCCAGTGCGTCTTTCTCGGTGGAAAGCCCTTTGCGCGCTTCCTTCTTTTTTGAGGCTTCTTCCTGCAATGAGGCAAACTCCTTGCGCAGGGCATCCGCATCCCCTTCCTTCAGGGCGGAAATCCTCGCCTGAAGCGCCTCCGCGGCTTTCAGCTTTCTGCCTTCCTCTGCGAATTGCCTTTTGATTTGAAGCAGTTCGCCCTCCAGTTTTTCATTTTCCTTTTTCTTTTCAGCAATTAGCTTCTCCCTTTCCTCCTTCAGGTGGCTGGCGGTTTCCCTTGAAAGCCCGGTGCCGCACAGCGGGCATTTGCCATCGACTTTCGAAAGCCCCTCCGCGGATTCCTCAAGCGACTTGATTTCCGCCTTCTTCCCGCTTATCGATTCGGTGAATGACAGCACCTTCCTTTCAAGGGAGGCAATGCCTTCCTTGAGCGCAGCTTCCCCGGCTTCGCCCAGAAGGGATGCTAGCTCCGCTTTGGCTTTCTTCTTTTCCGCAGTGGCTTTTTCCGCGCTTTTTATCCCGGATTCCGCAGCGCCGGCTTTCCTTTCCAGGAGGGCAAGCCCTTTTTCAGCCGCATTCAGCGAATCCTGCATGGAAGAGAGCTTTTCCTTCAGCGCAGAGAATTCCTTTTCCATTTTTGCAAGCCATTCCTCGGAATATCTGCCTTTTGAAAGGTCGGCTTCCAGCGAGCCGATTAGCGCCTTGGTGCGCTCGGCCCCGAGCAAAAGCCTGCGCTTCTTTTCCGCGGATGCCTTCAGTTCTGCATGCACTTTCTCAGCTTCCGCGAGCTTCTTTTCCGTGGAAGCCAAAGATTCCGAAAGCCCCTTTGCCCTCTTTTCGAGCAATGCCGCGCTTTCCTTTTTCGCGCCAAGCTCGGCCTCCAGCTTCCTGTACTCCGAAGCGTCATAGTCCTTTTCAAGGGCTTTCCTTTCGGATTCAACGCGGTTGATTATGCGCACCGCGCTTTCGCGGGCGGACTCGAACTTGTCCAGCCCGAGGAGGAGGTCCATTTCCTTCTTCCTCCTGCCCGGATCCAGCTGGAGGAAATAGCCGATGTTGTTCTGCTCGGAGTAGATTGCGCGGTTGAACAGGTCAAAGCCCATCCCGAGGGTTTCCTCGACCATTGAGGTTGCGCGGCTCTGGCCCTTCTCTTTTAGTTCGCCGCCTTCGTAGAACTTCGCGGCGGCCTCCACCGCGCTCTTGCCTTTCCTCAGCCTCCTCTCAATACGGTACTTCTTGCCATTATGCTCGAAGTCCAGCGCAACGGAGAGCTCCTTTTCCCCATGGCGGATTAGGTCCGCGGAGGTGAGGGAGCGCCTCTTCAATGCGGGGAACGTACCGTAGAGCGCGAAGCTTATCCCATCCAGGATTGCGCTCTTGCCGCTGCCCATTATCCCGATTATCAGGTTGGTGCCTTTCCCGAACTCTACCTTCGTATTGGAATGTGAGCGCCAGTTGGCGAGTTCGAGAGAAGAGATCATTGGATGGTATTAGCAGGATTGAATATAAAAAAGTGAGGCTGGGGGATTGCCGGTGAGGCTAAGAAGGTATCTCCGGCTTCGGCTTGCCCCTCAGCACTTCCTCGACGAGCTCCGGGTGCGCGGAGCATGCGTTGCACAGTATCACGGTCATGCCGTCCATATCGGTCCTCCTGCTGGATTCTTCCCATTCCACCCTGGCCTTGCATACGGAGCAATAGTATTCTTCCATGGCTACACCTGGGGGAAATGGGAAAAAATAATTAATAAGGGTTATGGGGCCTAGTCCCGCCTATGCCAGTCCCTGCCGCGGAGCTTCTCCTGCACGAGCTCTTTCCTTGCAGCACATGGCTTGCAGAAGAAGAGTGTCATGCCATCCATGTCTACGCGGCGGACGCACCTGTCGGCATCGACAGGAACCTTGCATACGGCACAATTGAAATTGCGCACGCAATCACCTCTTGTTGCTTGGCATTATGCTATGGATGGGATATTAAAGCTTCCTACTGTTTCGTTTTCGAATAGTCTTCCCTGAATTTCGCAATCCCCTTGTCGGTAAGGCCGTGCTTCCACATCTCCCCATATACCTTTACGGGGAGGGTGGCGATGTGCGCCCCGCACTTTGCGGATTCCTCCGCGTGCTTGACCGAGCGGATTGAGGCGACGATGACTTCGGTCTTGTAGCCGTAGTTCCTGAAGATTTCCATTATGTCGCGCACAACCTGCATCCCGTCCTGGCCGATGTCGTCCAGCCTGCCTACGAAGGGGGAGACGTAGGATGCTCCGGCCTTTGCGGCGAGCAGCGCCTGGGAAGCCGAGAAAACGAGCGTAACGTTCGTTTTTATTCCCCTCTTCTCGAGGATGCGGACCGCCTTGAGGCCCTCCTCGGTCATGGGGACCTTGATTACCACGTTGGGCGCCCAGCGCATGAATGCATCGGCCTCTGTGATTATTTCTTCCGCGGTATCGCCTATGCCCTCAACGCTTATGGGACCTTTCACGATTGAGGCGATTTCCTTCACCACTTCCTCATGGTTGCGGCCCTCTTTCGCGATTATGCTGGGATTCGTGGTCACGCCATCAACCATGCCGAGCTCCGCCGCCTTCCTTATCCCTTCAACGCTTGCCGTGTCCATGAAAAATTTCATCATGCTCACCTTTTCTTCATCTTCATTGAATCCTTCACTTTCTGGGCGATGCCCGCGGCATCGAGCTTGTAGTGCCCCATGAGCTCCACCGCCCCTCCGGACTGGCAGAACTGGTCGTAAATCCCGTGCCTTGCTACCGGGGCTGGGTATTCTTCCGATGCCGCTTCTGCTACGGCGCTGCCCATGCCGCCGCTCACCTGGTGCTCTTCTACGGTTACTATGAGGCCGGCCCTCTTTGCCCACTCGGCAACTGCCTTCCTGTCCATGGGCTTGATTGTGTGGCAGTCCACCACGGCGCAGGAGATTTTCTCCTTCTTGAGCTCTTCTGCGGCCTTGAGGGACTCGTGCACTGTCGGGCCAACTGCGAATATTGCTGCGTCGTCGCCTTCCCGGTAAACGTTGGCCTTGCCGATTTCGAACGGCGTTTCGGGAGTAGTGAACACCGGGAAGCTCTGCCTCGAGGTGCGGATGTAGGCGGGCTTCCTCTGCCCATAGGCGGCCCAGGTCGCCTTCTTCGCCTGTTCCATGTCAGATGGGGCCAGCACTGTTATATTGGGGATTACGCGCGTAATTGCGATGTCTTCCAGTGCCTGGTGGGATGCGCCGTCCGGGCCCACAGTTATTCCCGTGTGGGAGCCGTGCAGTATTACCGGCACATCGTTATAGCAGATGGAAACGCGTATCTGGTCCCAGTTCCTGCCGGGGGAAAATACGCCATACGCGGAAACGAATGCCACTTTTCCGCAGGTGGCGATGCCCGCGGCAACGCCCGCCATGTTCTGCTCGGCAACGCCTGCCTGTATGAATCGCTTGGGGAACTTCTCGGCAAACCAATGAGTGCGGGCGGATTCCGCAACGTCCGCGGTGATTGCCCACACATCCTCGTCCTTTTCGCCTATCTCCACGATTGCGCGGCCGAAGCCGTCCCTGCTGGCCTTCCTGTTCTCGATTTCAAAGAGCGGCTCTGCAAGGTTCATGCTTGCCATGGTATCAGTACCTCTCCTCCTCTATCAGGCTCCTTTCCAGCCCCAGCATCTTGATCGCCTCCTCAGCCTCCTCCTTCTTGGGCGGCTTGCCATGCCATTCGGTAAGGAATTCCATGAACGGGATTCCCTTGCCCGGGATGGTGTGCGCGATTATCATGGTGGGCTTGCCGTAGATTGCCTTGCTCTCTTCGCAGGCGTCTATGATTTTCTTTATGTTGTGGCCGTCCACTTCTATCACGTGCCAGCCAAATGCACGATACTTTTCCGTGAGCGGCTCAAGCGGGAGGATTTCCTCCGTGAAGCCGTCAATCTGGATGTTGTTGCGGTCCATGATTGCGGTGAGGTTGCCGAGCCTGTATTTCGCCGCGAGGAGCACCGCTTCCCATATTTGGCCTTCGTTGTGCTCTCCGTCGGAGGTGACGCAATACACGCGCCACTTCTTTCTTGCGCGCTTGGATACCAATGCCATGCCAACCGCAATCGAAAGGCCCTGGCCGAGCGGGCCGGAGGAATTCTCTATGCCGGGCAGGGTGCCCCTGTGGGGGTGCCCCTGCAGGCGGGTGCCGAGCTTCCTCAGCGTGAGGAGCTCCTCCTTCGGGAAATAGCCGGCATTTGCCATTGCCGCATACATCACCGGGCAAACATGGCCATTGGACAGCACGAGGCGGTCCCTGTCCTCCCATTCAGGGTCCTTGGGGTCATGGTAGAGAACATTGAAATACAGGGCGGTAAAAATGTCCGCAAGGCCTATGGAGCCTGCGGAATGCCCGGACTTTGCCTCCGTGAGCATCCTCACTACGTCCTCGCGTATCATGTTCGCGATGAGCTTCAATTGCTTGCTGTCCGAGATTTTATTCCTTGGCATTTGCCCAACCCCGCTGTGCCTCTTCCTCCAACTCCCCTATCGCCTTCCCGATGTCCGGCTGCTTGAATATTGCGCTGTTTGCGGCCAGCTTGTTCGCCCCGGCTGATGCTGCGCGGCCTATGGTTTCCATGTTTATGCCACCATCGACTTCTATGTCCGCATCCGGCCTGAGTTCCCGGAGCTTCCTTATCTTTCCCTCCACTTCCGGCATGTACTTCTGGCCTCCGAACCCGGGGTTCACGGCCATAATGAGGAAATGGTTTACTACTTTTGTGTAGGGCTCCAGCTGCTCGAACGGGGTTGGCGGGTTGATTGAGACGCCGAACCTGCCGCCCTTCTTCTCGGCTTCGTAGGCGGCTTCCTCCATCGAGCCCTCGGCTTCGAGGTGGACAATGTGGAGGTGAGGGCCTTCCACTCTCTTTATCCACTCCGCAGGGTTGTCCACCATCCAGTGGAACCAGTAATCAGGGCCTTCGGGCAGGCCTTTGAAGTCCTCCGGGCCTACGGTCTCGTTCGGGACGAATTCGTTGTCCATAACGTCTATATGAATAGTCTTTGCGTGGGGCATGGAAAGCTCTATGTGCCTGAGCAGTTGCTCCCTTTCTTTTACTAGCACCGCTGGAACTATTTCGATTTCCATTCCCTACCCCTAAACCCTATTGTGTATATAGATTCGGGAAGGAATTTAAAGCTTCGGTGGCTCCGACGTGGGCTGCGGCGGCTACCGAAAGCGTTTTTAAGCTCGGATGAGCAATTTCATTACGTGATGACTAAGGTGATCGCTGAGAGGCTTCGGCTTCGATGAAGATTGACGTGCGGTCTGATATTAATCTCATTTAGCGCATCCAAGGCGGCCTGAGCTACCACCAGCCGAGCTTTTTCAGTATTTTTTCCTGCTCCTTCCTCAGGGCAAGCCACTCCTTGGTCAGCTTATCCATGTTCTTCATGATTGCGTCATGGCGGTCATAAATCCTGTCCAGCCGCTTAGACATTTCCCTTTCCTTTTTCGTCATGACTTTTCCCATAGTAACAACCCGCCATGAATGCGTTTTCATCTTTTTACTTCAGATATTATTGCCACGTAATTCTTCCCGTATTTTTTCGCGCACTTGGGGCAGGTGGTGTACCACATGTACATCTTCCCCATCTTGAGCTTCTTTTTCTTTGCATATTCCTCGAAATCCCCGCACCATTTGCCGGTGTCCTTGTAAGGCCCCTCATAAACCTTGCTCAGGAACTTGCCGCTGATTGTGGTGTTTTCCTCGCCGGGGATTTCCTTGTCCACTGCGACGTACAGGTCCATGTTCCAGGGCGAGGTATGGTATGAGAGGGCGAGCCAGCCCGGGCATTTTGCGCCGGCTTCGTCGAGCTTCTTGTTCAGCTTCGTGATTACGCTGCCGAAATTTATCGGCATGTAGAGCAGGGTGAATACCCTAACCTTGACGAATTTCCTGTTCTTCCACTCAATTACCTTCCCGTCCCAGGGCTTCGGGTTGAATTTCGGGCAGCATTCCTCTTCCATGGGCGCACCTGTTCGAAGTAGTCATAATACGTTAATATAAGTTATGGTCGTGCTCAGGAGAAGATGCCGCCGATGTTGTCCTTCACCCTGTCCTTGAGCTTTTCCTCGTCGATTGTGAGCACCTTGCGATTTTCCATCAGGATTTCCCCGTTGCAGATGAGGGTGTGCACTGAAGAGGGGTAGGCGGAATAGACTATTTGCGCGACGAGGTCGTTGAGGGGGAAGTAGGCAAGCCGCTTTATGGAGATGAGGGCGATGTCCGCAAGGTATCCTTTCTGTATCTTGCCCGCGTCCTGTATGCCCATCACCCTGTTGCTGCCTTCGGTTGCGATTGAGAATATGCTGTTGTGGCTGAGGGCCATCGGGTTGCGGGTGTTCACCTTCTGCATGAGGCACGCGAGGCGCATCTGCTCGAAGGGCCCCACATTGTAGTAGGCCGCAACGTCGCTGCCGAGGCCCACTTCAATGCCTTCGCGGAGCATGCGCGGGACATTGGCAACGCCGCTTGCGAGGAGCATGTTCGAGCCCGGGCAGTGGACCACTTTTGTATTTGTCTTTTTCAGGACGGAGAAGCCTCCGGGGGTGAGCCATATGCAGTGGGTGAGCTGGGTGTTGGGGCCGAGTATCCCAAGGCGGTGGAGATAGGTTACTGAGGTGGTGCCGAGGATTTTCTTGTCGGTCTTCACCTCCTCACGGTTCTCGTTTGCATGGGTGCGGAACATTACGCCGTGCTTTTCGCAGAGCGCCTTCGCGCCGAGCATGAGTTCCTCCGAGCAGGTGATTGCAAAGCGGGGTGTTACTCCATACCTTATGCGGCCCCTGCCTGCGCCGTTGTATTTCCTTATGAGGGATTCTGTTTCGCGCAGGGAGGCATCGGTATCCTCGAGCAATTCGGGAGGGGAGCGGCGGTCCATCATTGTCTTGCCAATCAGGCCGCGCACGCCCAGCTTCATCGCGGCCTTTATCGCCTCGTCGGCGTAGCGCACGGAGGTGTAATCCGAAATCGTGGCAACGCCGCAGCGGATGAGCTGGGTGTAGGCGAGCTCTGCGCAGGCGCGCGCCTGCTTGCGGCCCATCTCGCCTTCCCATTTCCATATATATTTCTTCAGCCATTCGAGGAGGGACTTGTCCGAGGTGCGGCCCTTTGTGGCAACCTGGAAGGAGTGCATGTGCGCGTCCACGAAGGAGGGGGTCACTGCGAACCCCTTGCCTCCGATGGACTTTGAGAACTTGTACTTCTTCCGGATTTCCGCGGTGCGGCCAACGTCCAGTATGCGGTTTCCGTCAACCGCAACGGAATAGTTGTGCTTCGGGCCGCCGGGGGTGAGCACAAGCTCCCCGCACACCTCGTATGGCATCCTGCATGTCCCCCTTCAGGCCTAGTCGCAGCTGCCCTGGCCCCACTGCCTGAAGAAGCCCGCTATGAAGCCGAGCATCGCGCCTATTGCGACGAGGTCGGGCGCCTCCACCCCGAACACCGCGGTGAAGCCGTTTTTCACCGCAGGGCCGAGCACCGGAGTAAGGTTCAGTATCCATCCGGTAATCGCGCCCATCAGCGCCCCGAAAATGGCGAAGAGGAAGAGCGCAATCAGCCCGAGGAGCACTACCACTATGCCCGTGCCTATCCCTGCAAATATACCTACTCCTTTCTTTGGCATGTTTACACCAGCAGACCACTCTTGCGCGAGGTTTTTAAGCGCTAGCTGCCGGAGAGCATCTTCTCGGTCTCATCTATATCGCTGGAAAGGCGCTTGGAATAATAGAGCGCGACATACCTGAGGAAATCATCCGGAACGTCTTCCGGGCTGTAGCCATTCTTTGCCACGAGGGCGAGTACCTCATCGGAAACGGTCTTCCTGCTATCCAGCATCTGCTGTATCCTGCCCAGCCGCTTTGCATTGGGCTTCCTGGCAGTTTTCATCACGAAATTGAATAGCGCGGAGCAGTAGGAGTGCACGGGGGGGTTTTCGAACCCATATATGGTGGAGAAATACTCGAGCGATTTCAGCTTTGAGAACGGCGGGAGATAAACTGTGTCGCCCTCCCTCTTGAACGGCTCCTTGAGGCCGATGTCCGAAGGGAGCATCTGGAGGTCCTGCCTGCGTATCTCGTCCAGCGCCAGCTTCAGCAGGTATGCGGTGGCAAACGTATAGGACGGGTAGTTCATGTCCGTGCCCCTATATTCGAACGTGCCCACCTTGTTCACCCTTATCGCGCCCCACATGAATCCAAGCTCGGGCGAGTATACTACGTCGCGGGTAAGGCGGAGGCCTCGCGAATGGAGCAGGTTGAGGTAGGTATTCTTCCGCTTTATGGACATGCTCCTCAGGTCTTCCAGGGTGAATTCGTAGTTGGGCAGGCCACCGAAGATTGGATGGTCCACATAGAGCCCGTATACCTTCCTGGAAGGGGTTTCGAGGGCCATATCCCGGTAAAGGAGCGTACGGGAATCCTTTGCGAAATGCTCGCCCTCCCAGAATGGGGAGGACTGGCAGAAGGTCATGCATGCCGGGTCAGCCGCTATCAGGAAATTATATTGGTTCAGGAAGATGCCCCGCGCTTCGGACGAGGTTCTAGAGCCGATGCGCCGTGTCCCGTGCTCCACCATGCCCTTGGGCAGGGAGTAGTGGAAATGGAAGGCGCAGATGCGGATTGCATCGGAAAACTTCTTGGTGCCCAAAAGCTTGGACTGGGTGGTATACCACGGCCTGTTCCTCATCCGGGGGCTTGACTTTCCGGGATAGCACGTAAGCGGGAGCAGGAATATTCCGTTCTGCCCCCCCACCTCGACTGCCTTCCTGAGGTTCTTGAGGTAGCGGAGATAGACCTCCCGGAGGCTTTTCCCGGGGGATGCGCCGAACTCGAGCATGGAATGGAAAACCTCCTCCCGGAGCTGGAGGTGTATCCGCTTGCGGCCCCTGAGCAGCTTCATCAGGCGGTCGACATCGTTCGTGAGCTCGCCCTGCCCATTGATGGTGAAGTACTCTGTTTCGAATCCGACAGTGGTGTTTTTCCTTTTGGGCATGGACACAGACTAGGCAGGAAAAATTTATATGCATTCTGAGCGAAAGTATGGCATGATAGATACTCCTTATCCTTTGGATTCGGCAATCCTCGGAATAGCGGCATTCGCGGCATCTTTTGTAGTGCTTTACATAGCATGGGGGCTGGTAGTGAGATTCTCCGAGTCCTTCTTCTCAAAATCAAAATTCTATTTCGTGCCGATGGCGCTGAAGGACATCGGCCGGTCGGTGCTCGTGGTGATACTGCTCGTAAGCGCCTATTTCGGCATCACCATACATGACCCGGAGCTGATAGAGGGCGCAACCGCCAAGGTGTGGGGGATACTCCTGATAATGGCATTCAGCGAGATTGCGGTAAGGCTGCTGCTGAGCGCGCTGGACATGTACTATGCAAGAACGAAGAAAGCCAGAAATTTCCTTTCCAAGAGGATACCGCTTTTCAAGCAGACCGTGGGGCTGGTGATTTACGGGATAGGGGTGCTGCTGATAATCAATTACCTGAGCTATGAAATCGGCTTCGTCATGACCATCCTCGGGGTGCTGTTCCTGGTATTCGCTTTTGTGCTGTTCCGCGGGCGGCTAAGGAACATAATGGCCGCCCTCCAGCTTGCGGACAGGATAAACGAGGGGGATTACATCGAAAGCGGGGGGAGGGGAGGCTTTGTCGAGAGCATCCTTGACCAGCATACCATGCTGCGGGATTTCGACGGGAGGGCAGTTTCCGTGCCCAACCGGGAGCTGGTGAACTCATCCCTGGAGAACAGCTCTTCCGCTGACGGGAACATTTTCCGCCTCAGGGTAGGCATTGCAGGGAAGGACTTCAAGAAGGCAAAGGCGCGGCTGTCCGCGGCCTGCGGAAAGGTTGCGCTCGCGCTTGAGGAGGTGCTGGACGAATATAAGCCAAAGGTGCACCTCGTGGAGATTGAGGGGGAAAGGGCGGTCTTCTCGGTGAAGTTCGTTGCGAAGCCGGGCTCGGACATGCGGAAGGTGGTTGACGCATTCGCGCTTGCGGTGAAATCCGAATTCAGGGCGGGGCTGGGGGGGCTTGAACTGGCCTAGGGCGCGCTTTTGAGTTCCTTGCGGTATTCCAGGTACGAATAGACGAACAGGAACGCGCTCACGAGCATTATCGGAACGATGACAAACCAGATTGTGAATTCCGGGAACGCGAGGCCGAGGAGCACCACCAGCGCGCATGCCTTGTAGAGCTTTGCTCCGAGCTGGTGCGTCTTATCCCACACCTGCCTGCTGGAAAGCGTCCAGGGAGTGCGTATGCCTATGAACCAGTTGGTCTTTGCCTTTTCCACCAGCACGCCCATGAACCAGAACAGCAGCGCAAGGGCAGGCAGCATCGCATAGCTTATGTTTATCCCCATCCCGAGGTTGGCGGCAAGGGAGAGCATGTAGATGTAGAACATGAATGCGATGAATACCAGCTTGAACAGGTCCCACGTGCCGGAGAACTTTTCCACGTTTTCGCGCAGGGGGTCGAAGTGCGGGAGGTATATGAGAAGGGCGAGGAGGGCGAGCATCATTGCCGGGAAGAAGAAAACCGCGAATTCCCTGCCCGACCAGCCATTCGGGCTGCCGTGCTCGTCCCAGTGGGTGGCAACCGTTTCGGGGAGCATCGGGCAGGCATAGGCGCCTATGATGAATGATGCGATTACGAGCGCAAGGGCGCCTGCCTCCATGCGGTTCATTTGCTGCACCTAGCGGGAGGAGGCGCGGCCAAGCACCACCATCGTGAGCGCGCCGGCGACCCCGTAGTCGATTATTGATATAAGGACGCTGCCCCCCACGAATGCGTAGCTGAGGGGAGAGAAGAACAGCATCAGGAGCGCGAACGGTATCGATGAGACCGCGCCGAACAGCATGCCTATCTTGAAGCCCACGCTTGCCGTCGGGGTGGGGCGCACCTCCTCATATACGAAATAGAATGCGAGCGCGAAGAACAGCGAAAGCGAAACTATGTAGTATGCGAGGTTCACTGCGGGCGCATTCACGTTGCCGCACGAGCTCGTGAGCCACAGCTCGAAAATCGGGGCGCCTATGAGAACCTGCGAGGCAGCTATCCCCACGAGGGAAGCTGTGAATATCTTTACAAGCTTCTGGAAATCCACGTTGGTCACCTGCACCTTGGTTGTTTCCCAAACTTTTTATCATTTGCTATTTGAGCACCTTCCCGGTCTGGAGGTACCAGACATAGAGGTCTGCCTCCCCGGGCGGGAGGCCGCATTCTTCCGAAATGCGGGAGAATGCCCTTTCTGCCTCCAGGTAATATTTCGGGGTTACCGAGGCGGGGATGCCTGGCACGAGGCCGTGGGAGTGCATCCGCTTTATTATGTGCCTGTCCAGGATGGCCAGGTCAAGGATGCCAACGTTGCGGAGGAAGTGGCTCGCCTCCTTGTAGCCAATCCCCTTCACGCTCTGCACGAGCCATTCCCTTGCGTCTTCGGCAGAGGGGAAAGAGAGCACCGTGCGCTTCAGGGTCTTTGCGAGCGGGCGTGCGGCGACTATGTATTCCGCGCGCTTGTTCGGGAAGCGGTAGCCGAGGGAGCGCAGCTTCCTTTTCAGCTGGGCCCCGGGGAGTGTGAGGAAGCCGCTGCCGAGGGTTTTTTGGATTTTGATGCCGGCTTCTGCGGTGGAGTTCGCGGTGAGCAGGCAGAAGCAGAGCTCCGAGAACCATTCGGTAGAGGGCTTGCGGAGGAAGGAGCGGAACGAGCGCACCCTGCGGCCGACAATGCGCGAAACGCCGCTGTTCCTTAGGGAATTGATTTCCCCGCAAAGCCTCCTCATGGAGTGATTACGTCGAAGAGGGTTTTTAAAGGCAGGGTTTCTTTTTCCACAATAATCCACTAAACGAAACATTTAAATATATCTTAATATGTAATATAACCATGAATGGAATGGTCAGGAGGCCACTCGCAGGAGCCAGGTTCAATGAAGGGCGCCGGGAAGGCCTCAAGATACTTGACCCCAGGCTGGAGGATGCAAGGTTCACCGGGCTCAGGAAAGGGGCAAGCATATCAACCGCAACCATACACACGCTCAGCGGAAAGAGGCTGGGCATGGCGCTTCTGCTCCACAAGGAGGGCGAAACCCGCATTGTCATGGACGGCGCTATCGATACCGAAGGGCGCAATATAATACTGGATAAAGGAGGGAAGGGCAAAAAGAGCCTGGTTGCCCTGGCGGAAAGGCCTTCAGCCCTAAGATTGGCAGAAGGCAAAGTCAGCCAGCTGGAGAAAATGGTAATCATAGGCGGGAAGATGCCTTCCGGCGAGAGCTATTCATATACTGTGCTCAAAATTGAGAGCTCTTTCAGCATAGTTGAGGATGAGGAAGCAGTCAGGGAATCGCTCCAGATAACGAAGCCGGTCACCGTGAGGATGGGCAATGGGGACGAAAAGGTCCTCAGCATGGCCCAGCTGCTCGGGACGGAGGGCTGGAAGATGAAGGAGCTCGAGGTCATGGGGAAGAAAGCAGTCCTGCTCATGGGCGAGGACAGGAACGTGTTCGCGATAAGGGGCTCGGGCTCCATGGCTGCGCTCGTGGACACGGACAAAAGCCTCTTCATGCTCAAGAACCTGCCTTCGGGCAGGCACTTCGCGGTCACCATGGACGGGAAATGGTACGACGCGGTGCCGGCATCCCACAGGCTTGCGAAGCTGATACTGGACAAGTACGGTTCCTGAAGCGGGTAGCAATTAAAACCTTTTCGCGGATATTAACCCGTGGGAAACATGGACACTAAGCTGAAGCTAGGGGTATTCTTCGCGCTGTTTACCGTGCTTTCGATTCTGTTCTACAATGTGGAGCTTTCCTACATCGTAGGGGCTGAAGAGCAGTCCTTCACGATGTTCCAGTTCATCGGCCCGGTGGCTGGCGGGATGCTTTCGCCCCTGCTGGGGATTGCATCCGTGCTCGTGGTCGAGGTGTTCTGGAAGCTCATTGCAGGCACCTTTTCATTCGAGCCGTTTGCGGTGGTGAGGCTGTTCACCGTTGCTGCGGCAGCCCTGTGCTTCGGGCTCGTGAAGAAGGAGAAGCTTGCAGGCGTGCTCATCCCGGCAGTGGGGATAGTGATGTTCCTTGCGCATCCCGTTGGGATGGAAGCATGGGGATATGCGGCGCTCTGGGTTATCCCGATTGGCGCAGCATTCTTCGCGGGCAACCTGCTTGCGAGGAGCATTGCCTCGACTTTCCAGGCGCACGTAATCGGCTCGATAGGTTTCCTTTACCTTGTGGGGCTGCCCGCCACAGTATGGTGGGGGCTCATCCCGGTGGTGCTCATCGAAAGGGGCATATTCTCGCTGGGGATTTCGCTCACATATGTAACGCTGGCGAGCGCTGTGCAGACCGCCGGGGACCTTGCGAAGGTTGACCTCGGGTTCCTCGGGGTCGAGAAGAAATACGCGTATTCCCCGGCAAGGAAGGTGGATGGATGAAGAAGGTATTTGCGTTTGAGGTTTCAAAGAAGAAGGACCTGCAGGCAGTCCTTGATGCAGACCCCTATGCGGAGGACAGCTTCGCGCGCCTCGGGTACAAGCTGAGGGAGGGGAAGTCCCTCGGGGAGGATGAGGAGGCCATATACCTCTATATCTCAGGGGACGAGGAGTTCATCAAGAAGGCAGGGGAAAAGCTCAAGGGCCTTGCGCGCGAAATGAAGGAGGGCGAAGAGGAGAAGGTCCGCGAAAAAATAGAGAAGGAAGAGGAGGAAGCCGGCGCAGGCTTCGGCTCCATGTTCGGGTGATGTGCTGGGTGAAAGGAAGTCCGTTCCGCGCGGCATTCCGTCTTCCCAGTCTCTGTATTTCCCCTCTTACAATGCGGAAGGGGTAAGGCCCTTCCAGGATTCGAATGAGAACCAGACGCGGAACCTCTGGAAGCTGGAGGACGTCGTGAACCTCGTCTTCTCAAAGGAGCACCAGCCGACTTACTTCGAGATAGCGCAGAAATTCCTCGATTTGCTTTTCAGGAAGCCCCACATAGATGGGACGGAGGTAGGGGAATTCGTCTCCTCCAACGGCATTTCCAAGGCGACATTCTACAACAGGGTACTGCCCCGCCTCAGGAGGGTGGGAATGATAAAAGTGGAAAGGGATACCGTTGTTGCGGTGGAGAGCAAGAGGAAATACCGGCCCATGAGGATTTCGCTAAGCAAGACATTCGGGAACTGCTTTGCTAAAGTGGGGGACTCGTGGCTTGCGCTCGTTGACGAGGCAAGGCTGGAGAAATAGCTCACTTCTTTTTCTTCTTCCTTCCGCGGATTTTCTTTATTTCCTCGGACAGGGATTCGCCTTCCGTTGCCTTCTCTTCAAGCATCGCGAGCTTCTGCCTTGAGTGGATGCGGGCCTCGGATGCCTTTTCCGGGAACTTGCCGGAGGTCTCGGAGCGCTTCCTGGACTTCTCCATCAGCTCGCCGCTCTCCTTCAGGAGCTCGCGGATGCGCGAGCGCACTTCGGAGATTTTCTCGTCAACGGACATGCCCTCGAGCTCCAGCTCGCGCAGCCTGTCCTTGTACTTTTCTTCGGTTGTGGAGAGCTGGTCCAGGTATTTCCTCACGTATTCCAGCTCAGCCGCCTCCATCAGGTGGGCGAGCTCGTCCTGCGCGTTCGCAACGTAATCTTCAAGGTCGGTTATCTTGCGCTCGTAGTCCTCGCTGTACTCCTTGAACCAGCCTTCCACGTTCTTTATGCTCTCGAGCTGCTCGCGGAGCTCCTCAAGGGCCTGCACCCTCCTTTCGAGGCTGCCCTGCGCGGTGTCGACCCTCTCCGCAAGGAGGGCGCGCGCGTCAACGAGGTCCGCAAGGGATTCCTCAAGGGAAGAAACGCTTTCCTGCACTTCCTCAATCCGCTTCTTGTTTTCCTCAAGTGCGGTGCGGACGGATTCCTCGTTCTGTGAAATTGACTGGAGGAGCCCCTTCATCTCGAATACGCGGGTGCGCTCCTTCATCGCCTCCTCCTCGCCCTGCTCAAGCTGCTCCCTGAGCTCTTCGGAGGTTTCCTCGAGCATGGCCCAGCGCTCGTCAAGCTGCTCCTTTGTTTTCTGGAGCGTGTCGCGTGCGTTCTTCTCTACCCCGGACAGGCCCTCTTGCAGCTTCTCAACCGCTTCGAGCTTTTCAGGGAGCTCTGCAACGCGCTCCTTTGCCTCGAGGATTTTCTTTTCCTTCTCAAGTATCGCATATTCGATGTTTTCGAGGTTTGACTCGAATTCGGCTTCAAGGGGCCTGTAGCCCTCCTCGTAGATGCGGCCCTTTTCCGCCTCAAGGTCTCGGAGCTCCCTTTGGCCTTCCTTTATGAGCTTCAGGTAGTCGTCGAGCCTTTCCCTGAGGCCGGAGGTTTCAACGGGCGCCATTTCCGCATATCTCGTTTTTGCCGGTGGTTTCTTCGGTTTGAAAATATCCTTCTTTTTGGCTGCCTTTTCGGATTTTGTGTGCCTCTTGGGCAGCTCCTCAGGCACGAGCTTTTCTAGCTTGCCCCTTTCAAATGCCTCGTCAAGGGGCTGCTCGCTCTCCTCAGTAATGGGCTCCTCTTCCACCACTACCGGGGTTTCGAGGAAGGGCCTCATTGCCTTCTCTTTCCGTTCCTCGGGGGCAAGTATCTCTGCCGGAGCCGGGGCCTCGATTATTTCCGGGGCGTGCTCCTCGGCCGCCTCTTCGGTTGCGACCGCAGGGGCTTCCTCCCCTGCAAGGGCACCGGGCTTCCTCTCATAGAATATTGAAACTGGGGGCCTCCTGGGCGGGGCCTTCGGCGGCTCAAGCGCCACCGGCCTGTCTGGGCCTTTCGGGACCGCTGCAGGCTTCCTCTTTACCTTGAGGGACTGCTCCGGCTCCCTTTCGCCCACCCATACGGCATATACCTTGGTGAGTGAGTGCTCAATGCGGATTAGCCCCTCGTCCTCGAGGACATGCAGCCATTTCTCGACCTCCTTCTTGCTCATTTTAAGCTCCTTGGAGAGCCTGCCGAGGTCAATCCTGCCGCTTGAGGAGATTATGTGGATAAGCCTGTCGATGTCGGTTACGATGAGGAAGTTCTCTTCGTCAACCTCTATCATGAAGCTATCACCTTGAACCTTCCGGAAACCTTCATCTGCGCCTTGCGGAATGCGGCCTCAACCACCTTCGCGTTCCCCTTGTAGGTGTAGACCGAGAACAGCGCCTGGCCCTTCCTGAGCCTTGCCGCGCGGTCTGTCGGCTTTCCGAATGAGCGCCTCATCCCCTTCTGGATGCGGTCCGCGCCTGCTCCCGCAACCATCTTGTTTTCCCTTATCACCATGTGCGGATAAGGGCGCACTACGAAGTAATAGCCTTCGGGGATTTTCGTCTCTAGCTCCTTGTTCGCGGTCTGGCGGGCGCTCTCAATCGCGTTGTCGCGGAGCGTCACCGGCCCCTTTGCCACGAAGTCGTAGCAGACGTCATAGTCGTCCTTTGCGGTCCCCATCCTGAACTGGTGCATGTCTTTGTGCGGCATGGACTTTATGTACGATTTCCTGGGCTTTGTTTTCGAGAACCTTGTCCAAGGAACCTTGTCTATGTCCCGTATGCACTTCGCTGGTCTCTGCGCCATAGTAATTCCCTCTATTGTAACGTGTCTATAAATAGTCAAGGACTGTTTTTAAAGGTATTGCCGGGAGGGCATTCGGCTTTACGACGTGCTAGAGTGGGAAAAGGGTTCCGAACGCGTTCTTGATTCCTTCTGCATCGCCTTCCTTCACGAAAATGCGCTTCCCCTCCCTTGCGAGCCTGTTTGCAAGCGCCGGGTCCTTCCCATCGAGGTAAATGTCGCCCACGCCTTCCGCTGAACCCCTGAAGCCGGGCTTTACCTTGCCCACAAGGAAGCCCTTTTTGCCCCCGTATTCCTTAAGGGGGAGCTTTGAGGGGAGTGGGATTACTGCGCGAACGTTCATCCCGAGCAGGCCTTCCACAAGCTCCCTGCCATCTTTTGCTTCGGCCTGCACATGGGTGATGTAGGTGAGGTGGTCGTAGATATCGAAATTGCTTTTGCGGCCCTTCAGCGCGTCCATGTCAATTATGTGGAACAGCTGGTATTCCCCGGAATGCTTGCGCACTATTGCGGGGGCGCTCCCGATTAGGCGGTAGGTGCCGCCTTCCCTCCTCAATGCCTGCTTGCCCCTCATGTAGAAGAAGGGGACGCGCATCATTTCACCCTTTTCAGCAGTGCGCCCATTGCGGGCGGCACGACAATTGTTGTGAGGAAGGCCATTGCGGAGATTATCGTGTACTCCGAAATGGTGAGGGCGCCGTGCTGCAGGCCGATGAGGGCGACGATGAGTGCCACTTCGCCCCTCGGGGACATGCCTAGGCCGACCATCGTTGAGCTGATCTTGTCGAGGCCGGTGAAGAAGGCGCCAACTCCGCAGCCGACGAGCTTTGTGAGTATTGCTATCACCGAGATTATCAGGATTGGGACGGCGAACTCGGCCACTGCCTCGATGTCAACAAGCATTCCCAGGGATATGAAGAAGATGGGGGTGAAAAGCAGCTCGAGTGAGGTTGTCCGCGTTTCTATTTCCTTGATGTGCTTTGAATAGTTGAGTAGCACACCCGCAAGGAATGCGCCCACAATTGAGGAGAGGCCTATGAATTCGGCAACGTAAGCGTAGAAGAATACGAAGGAGAGCACATAAAGGAATGTCTTGTTGTCCAGGCCTGAGCGGTCTATCCGCTTGTGCACGAAATACTTGCCCACCAGCGAGCCGCCCAATAGGAACACAAATGCGGAGAATAGCACGCCCAGAGTCGGGTACAGCGCCTCCAGCTCTAGTGTTTCCGGCATGTTGATTACGAACGAGAGGACGAGCAGTGAAAGGATGTCGTCGATTACCGCCGCGCCGATTATTGTTTGGGCGAAGTCCTTGTCCACAAGCTTGAATTCCTTGAGGATGGCGACTGTTACGCCGACGCTGGTTGCGGTGAGGGCCGCCGCAAGGAAGAGGGCGTAAGCGGTGCCGCCGCCTGCTGAAACCGCGAACCAGTAGCCCGCGGCAAACGGTATTATGATGCCCAGTATTGCGACTATGAAGTTGCGGCCGGTAAAAATCCTGTGGATGCTTGAGTGCAGGCCCACTTTGAACATGAGCACTATTGCACCGAGGGTTGCGAACAGCTCCACGATTTCGGGGTTCTGGATTATCAGCGGCACTGTCTGCGGCAGGAAGAGGAGATAATGCTGTATGATGGGCCATGCCCAGTTGAGGAAGCTTGGGCCGATTAGGATGCCCAGCAGCATCAGTATGAGTACGGTCGGCTGCTTGAAATAAAGCACTATCGACTGCGCAAGGATTGCGAGCAGTATGAGGAACACTATTTCGAATATTATATGCTCGTGCGGGTCCTCCACATGGCCGAAAACGCTTGCGCGGATTATGGAGAATGCGAGGATCAGGAAGAGCAGGATCGTGGAGGTGACCACGAGGGGCCTAAGCATGCCGTCTACTTCCTGCACTTTCTTCACAATTCGCTTCATGCCTTCACCCTCTTTGCCGCTTCGGGAAGCGTGAGCATCTCCTCCTCCCCGGTCTTCATATTCTTAAGGGTGAGCTTCTTCTTTTCCATTTCCTTTTTCCCTGCGACTGCAACGTATGGGATGGATTCCGCGTTTGCGTAGTCAAGCTGCTTGCGGAGGTTCCTGCCCATGAGGTCGGTTTCCGCAGCGATTCCCTTTTCCCGGAAATCCCTTGCGAGCTGCAATGCGTACTTGTAGGTGTCAGGGAAAGAGGCGATGAACACTTTTGTGTAGGTCGTTTTCTTCCCCCTTTTCGGGAGGAGCATCATTATCCTTTCTATCCCCAGGGAGATGCCAGTTGCGGGCTCGTCCTTCCCGAAGAGCTTCATCAGGGTGTCGTACCTGCCTCCGCCCGCGATGGAGCTGCCGAGGCCCTTCTCCCTGAATTCATAGATTGGGCCTGTGTAATATGCGAGGCCGCGGGCAAGCGTGAGCTCCAGCTCGAAATCCGGGTAATATTCCATTATCTCGCGCACTTCCTTTGTGCCTTCGGGGGAATACTTTTCTACTGCTTCGAGCTTTTCGTAGTTGTCCCCTTTCGTGCTGAGGAGCTCGAGCAGCTTCTTGCCTTTTCCCTTGAATGCGGCCTCGAGCATGAACTCCACCTCCGCCTTTTCCAGCTTGTCCAGCTTGTCGAGAATGCGCATTGCCTCTTCCGGCTTCTTTATGCCCATCTCCTTGAAAACGCCGTTGAGTATTTTGCGGTTGCTGAGGAGTGCCTTTGGCTTTTCGAAGCCGAGGCGGTTCAAAGCGGTGTTCGCCATCTCCAGAAGCTCCGCGTCCGCGCGCACCGAGGCGCAGCCGACCACGTCCGCGTCCGCCTGCCAGAATTCCCTGAACCTTCCTTTCTGCGGCTCCTCCTTCCTCCACACCGGGCCCATCTGGTAGCGCTTGAAGGGCTTGGGGAACGAGGTGTTTGCGGCGAGGCGCACGAGGGAAACGGTGAACTCGAAGCGGAGGCCCAAGTCTTCTTCCACCTTGAAAATCTGGCCAGCGATTTCCGCGCCGCTCTTCGCGGTGAGCGTCTTCATCAGCTCCATCGCCGGGGTTTCCAGCGGGACGTAGCCGAACTCGCGGTAGGTTTCCTTTATCGTCTGGAAGACCTCTTCTCGGATTATCATGTCTTCGGGAAGTATGTCGCGCATACCCTTTGGAGTCTGCATCGCTATCTGCCCCTATAGTGAAAAAGAAAGAATTATAATCATGGGTATAACCTCACATTCTCAAGTGAAACCGGGGAATTCACCACGCGGAAGGAGGCTGTTGCAGCCACTGCCTCAACCAAGCCCTCGGCACCGAACCGCTCAACGAAGCGCAGGGCGGACATCTCGTCCCCGGGGTATCCTTCCTCCTGACCGGGCGCCTTTATCTGCGATGCCGGCAATGCCACAAATGGCGGGTTGTTCTCCCTTTTCCGCAGTATTGCGCGCGTGCTGGCCATAAGGCGGGGGAATTCGCTTCCGCCATAAAGCTGGAAAAAGGAGTTCGGCCAGCTGAATTCCGCCCAGAAAGGCGCCCTTATTACCGTGCCTAATCGGTTCATTGGAAAAGGCGCCTCAGGAGCTACCTGGTAGCTTCCGCTGTTTCCGCAGCCGCTTATGCCCAGGATGCTCTTGTCCAGGCGGTTTGCCACTTCGCGCCCGCCGACGCACTTGTAGTTTATGCGGAAGCTGCTGCCCTGGTTTTGGAGGATTACCTTGGAGCTTATTGTCTTTGGGTCGGCATTCCCGCATTTCTCGCATACTGGGGTTATCAGGGAACGGGCGGAGCCCTTGGAGGTCCAGCGTTTCTCAATGCCGCTGTTGTAAAACCTTCTGTCCTTCATTGCGCTGCATATGTAGGGAGAAATGAGTTCTGCGCCATAACCCCCGGAGAAAAGCCGGCTTATTCTCAGATATGCATCCGGCTCAAGCCGCACCCCAAGGCGGGATTGCAGGGGTTCTGCCCCCCGCTTCGCCGCTTCCAGGCCAAACGCTGCATAGCAGTCCCAATCCCTTGCCGCAAGCTCCCTGAGGGTTTCCGCATCCTCTTCGCTGAGGAATTCCCTGTTGCAAAGCCCCTCAGCATTGAGGTCTGCAATTGCGGGGGCAGGGGCGCGGAGCATGGAAACGCCGGCAAATTTCTCAGAAAAACTGCGGGAAAATGCAAGCGGCGCCCCGGATTCCCCATACCAGAAATCGTCGTCCACTTCGCAGATCAGCTTCACATTGCCTTTGCCCGCGCGCTCTTCCAGCAGCTCTTTTACCCCGTTTATCAGCAGCAGCTGCATTGCAAACCACGAGCCGAGCGCGCCGGTGCTGCTTATGTTTGTGGAGATGCCGAAAACCAGGGCAATTTTCCCTTCTTCGCCCAATACGTTGAGGTAGCCGCTCCTTCCCCTTGTTTCGAGCGCATCCAGCATCCCTTCCACAAGCTGCTGGTTGTTCCGCTTTATCGTTTCAGCAAGCGGGTTCTTCCCAAAGCTCCTTGCGCCTATGAAGGCGTCCACCAGCTTTTTCCATTTGTTTCATATTTTCACCTCTTTCATATTTTTTGAGATTGAGCGGGAACTGGCCTTGCCCGGCCTGGAAAAGATAGCGCTCACGCTGGTGCCCTTGCTTTCAAAGAGGAGCTGTAGCTCTTCCCCTTTTTTCAATCCGAGCGCATCCCTGATTTCCACTGGTAAGACTAGGCGGCCCTTCTTATCGAGCCTGATGAACAAAACACCCTTTTGTGGCGCTTGCTTTCATTTTGATTACCACATTTACTTTGTTTTTCCCACTATTTATACTTATTGGTTTGGATGTTTCCCACTATTTATGTTTATCCCTTCCAGCGCAAGGCAGGTGCTCCTCATGCCATTGCTTATGTCCCGGTATATCTCTAATCCATCAGGGGTGAGCCTGCCGATTTCCAGCCCCTCGCCGATTGTAAACGGGCAGCCATACACATTGTTGTCGGGAGTGATTGCAAACAGCGTTTCCCCAGCTGGGCAGAACCGGTTTTCCCTTGCGAGCCGCTCGCTCCTGCTGCCGGGGCGGGGGCTGAAGCCGACGGCGAGCTTGATTTCAAGTTCTTCCCTTGGGTACCGGGGCCGGGTGCGCTCCATCAGCTCAAAGAAGCGGGCCTCCTGCCCCGCATCAATCATCAGGGATTCTCCGAGATTTGCATTGCCCACCTCCATGTAGCGGTAGAACCGGATCCTTGAGGCGCCCAGCAGGCGGGCTTCGGCGCAGTATTCCGGCAGCCTGAGATAATTGCGGGAGGTTATCAGCGTGGAGAGGCGTACGCTGAGCCCTGCCCTCAGGGAGTTGCGCATTGCCTGCCTAACCACGTAATCCGGGATGGAGCGGCCGGGCTCCCCGAAGTTGTAGCTCAGGGTGACTTCGCTTATGCCGCTTGCCTTCAGGCGCCTGAGAACCTCTGGCTGCCGGGCAGGGATTATGCCGTTGCTGAGGATGTAATCCTGCTCTGCTTCCTTGTAGCACTCAAGGTAGCGCAGGTCGAGCAGGTTTTCGCTGCCTGAGAACAGCACGCGGAAGCCCTGCTGCATGAGGATGCGGGTAGCCTCCAGCGCATCCTGCGGGGTGCGCTTTCCATTATATGGTATGTAGCAGTACCTGCACTTTGCATTGCATGCCGAATTCAGCATAAGCACTGCATCGGGCTTTTCCTTGAATTTGGAGAATTCAGAGCCACCGGCCATGAACCAAAGCGCGCCTGCTGTCTCTGGGCGTTGCGCAACCTGCATTTGCTTTTCCTTTTTGGTTCATGGTTTTCACCTGCCATTATTTGGGATGCCCCACTATAAATGCCTTTTGGAAAAACGCTGGTTTGAAAAAGAATTCGCCCAAATAGACAGGCATGGGGAAGATAGAGAAAACGAGCTCGTTCGATGCGGCAATCGTGGCCATCCACCCGATAGTGCAGTTCATGGAGAAGATGAACCTCGGCTTCCCGGACATATTCGGGGAGTACAGGAATATCATAAAGGACGGGCATGCCGAAGAATGGACCGACCCCGCCCGGCAGGCAAAGGACAGCAGGAGGATGCTGGAATACGACCGGAGGGAGCCGGGCTGGATAAGGCGCGTGAACAGGGTAAACAAGTGGAAGATAAGGCGTTTCCTTTCGTACGTGGACGAGCTCGAGGGGCTGGATTTCGGGAAACTGGACAAGGAAGAGCTCATGGGCAGGTTCGTGACATTCACGGACGTGTACTGCGACCAGTTTGCGGTGGGCGCAATCCCGTTCATATACAAGGACCCGGTTTCCGAATGGCTTTTCGGGAAGCTTGAGAAGAGGTTTGAAAATCCCAGTGAAATCATTTCGTACGTGACCGCCCCGGAGGAGGAAAGCTTCTCCCTTGCACAGAGGAAGAAGATGCTGGGGCTGATGGCCAAAATGGCGGAGAAGTTCGGCGCGGGGTTCTTCGGGAAGGAGCCGCAGGAGATGAAGGCGGAACTGGAGGGGGAAAGGGAACTCTACGAAAAACTTGTGGAGCATGCGCGGGAGTTCCACTGGGTGGACAACAATTACAGGAGGGCAAAGGTGCTTGGGCCGTTGGACTTCCTGGTGAAGATGAGGGACGAGGCGCTTTCGTTCTCTTCTCCGGAAGAGGAGCTGGAGGCGATACGGAACAAGCAGGAGGAGATAGCCGGAAAGAAGAAGGAATTCCTGCAGAAGCTGGATGAAGAGGAAAAAAGGATGGCGGAATTCCTCGCAGTGGGGACGGTGATGCAGGACGACCGCAAGAAATGCAACCTCATAGGGGATTACGTCATATTCAAATTCGTGGGGGAAATCTCGCGGAGGAGCGGGGTGAAGGAGGAGCTGCTGAAGAACGCAACCCTTTTCGAATTGCCCCGCGTGCTATACGGCGACTTGAAGGCAGGGGAGCTGGAGGGGAGAGGCGGCAGGTGGTTCACCATTTCCCATTCCCACAAGGGGCTTTACGGGGAGAAGAAAATCATTGAAGGCCGGGAACTCGAGCTTGGCGGAACGGAGGAAGTGCATGAGTTCAGGGGTGTGCCGGCCTCCGCGGGAAACGCAAGGGGCGAAGTGTGCATAGTGAACGGGGAGAAGGAGTTCGGAAAGATGAGGGAGGGCCGCATACTGGTTTCGCCCATGACGAGGCCGGAATTCGTGCCGCTCATGAAAAAGGCCGCGGGCATAATCACGGATGAGGGGGGGCTCACGTGCCATGCGGCCGTTGTTTCGCGCGAGCTGGGGATTCCCTGCATAGTGGGGACGAGGAAGGCGACCGCCGTTCTGAAGGACGGGGACGTTGTGGAGATGGACGGGAAGACCGGGATGGTAAAGAAGGCCTAGCCCTTGTTTTTCCTCAGGGTGTAAATCCACTGGAACCGGAAGAAGGGATGGGAGCGGTCGTGCTCCGCGGAGAGGGTTTCGAAGCCGTTTTCTCCAAGCATTTTCTCGAATTCGGGCTTTTCCAGGAACACTGCGGCCCATTTGCCCATTTTGTACTTGAGCTTTTCCGCCATCTCTTTCGGGATTTTGCCTTCCGCGGCAAGGGCATCCAGCTTCGCATCGTAGGCATCAAGGTGGTAGAGGCGCGTTTCCGGGTCGCGGACTTCCGGGTAGCGCATCATCTTGAATGCGAAAAGCCAGCGGTCCAGCACATTTTCAAAACGGGTGGGGTTTTCGTTCGCTTCCCTTACCAGGTCGTCCCATGTGAGGTCGAGGTTTTCCTTCTGGAATATGGTTGTGGCGATGAGGGCGAGACCGTCCGGCTTCAGGAACCTGCGGATTTGCAGGAGGAGCTTCGGCTGCTCCCCATAATCTATGTTTATTATGGAATGGTCGGCTGCGATTATGTCGAACGGGCTTTCGGGGAGTTCCACTGTGAGCCAGTCGCCGATTATGATTTTTTCATCGGGGTTCTTTTCCGTGATGAGCTTTGAGGCGCTTTCCACCATTTCGGGGTTTATGTCCACAATCGTCACTTCGAAGCCGAGCGCATGGCCGAGCTCGCGCAGGGAGGGAGTTGCCCCGAGGATGAGGAGGTGCGGATTTTTCCTTTTTGAAATTTTGCGGAAGTGCTTCTCATAGATTTGCAGTTCCCCTTCGGAGGGGGTGAAAGGCGGGTTGAGCTTGCCCCACCATCCAAGCACGCCGTGCCATTTTTCCGTGTCCGCGGCTTTTTCTGCCATGCCAATCTCCTGTTTCATGCGGGTGGAGCCTGCGCCGAATGCCGTCGCTGCGGCAGCCTCAGTTGATGTAGCCGAAGGAGCGGAGCTCCTCGAGGGTTTCGTTGTCAAGGGGCGTGCCGTCATAGCCGTAGCCGCCGTACCAGCCGGGGGCGCCGTAGGCGGGCGGGGGCTCGGGGATTTCGGGCGCTGTGCCTTCCCCGCTGCCCGCATCCTGGGCGCCATGCTGCTGCTGCCAATCATCATAGGTGCCCCCGGTGCCGAACTGGCCCGCGCCTATCCATTGCTGCTGGGGAAATTGGGCGGACTGCAAAATGGCGATATATCCTGCAAGCATTGCATCAAGGTACGTAAGCATCGAGTATTCCGAGCCTGAGACGTTGTATTGCTCATCCGGGTCTTCCATCACATTGTAGAGCTCCACGTACGGGCTCAGCTGGTCGCTCCTCGGGCCGAGGGGCTGGGAAAGTATGTATTTCCATTCATAGGTGCGGGCCATGTCCTGGCTCAGCCCGCCGAAGCGGTAGCTGGAGAAGACCTCGCTGCGCACCTCCTTCTCGGGCGCCTCCATGGAATCGAAAAGGCTTACCCCATACGTATTGTTATAGCCCATCCCCATGAGCTGCGCAAGCGTGGGCGCGAGGTCCACCGTGCTTGCGAGCGTTGTGAGGCGGTTGCCCTGCGGCTCGGCGCCCGGCACGTAGATTACGTAGGGTACGTGGGTTGCGGTATCGTAGAGCTTGCGGTTCTCCGGGATGTTGCCGAAGTCGTCGCCCATCCCGTGGTCGGAAAGGAGGACGACTATTGTTTTGCCTTCTATGCCCTCGTCTTTGAGGGTTTGGAGCACGCGGCCCACCTGCCCGTCAACGTATTCCACGCTGAGGGCATAGTTCTCGGTCACGTTCCTGCTTGCGCCTATGCCCGGCGGGTGGGCGTCGTAAAGGTGCATCCAGAAGAAAAATTTCCCGTCGCTGTGGTTCCTTATCCAGTCTATCGTGTAGTTCGCGGACATGCCGCCCCGGGTGCCCAGAGGGTAGCCGACGGCGCTTGAATCATAATCCTCGAACATCGGGCCGGTTGCGCAGGCGTGGAGGCTGAGGCCGCCGAAGCCCACGGTCGCCCCCGTGGAATAGCCGCTTTCGTTGAGCAGGTTGAGCAGGTTGTCGCCCGAGCGGGCGGCTATGCTGCCGCCGCCGTAATACCTGCCGGTCATCATTATGCTGTGGGAGGGGCAGGTGAACGTGAACGCGGTGTGCGCGTTCTCGAAAAGGAAGCCCTTTGCGGCTAGCGCGTCGATGTTCGTGGTATTTGCAAGGGAGTTTTCATTGTATGCGGAGACGTAGTCCGCGCGCGTGCAGTCTATTGTGATGAAGAGTATGTTGTAGCCGGTTGTGTCCGGGAGGGTGACTTTTGCCCCGGCCTCCGGCTCCAGCTCGGGCTCCTCGGGCTTCGGGCGGAGCAGGGAATGCCCGTCAAGCGTCGTGTCTTCGGGAAGGCCAAGCAGGTCGCGGAGCGTGGGGTTGATGTCCCGGAGCGCGGGCGTCCATTCCAAATCGATTACGCGGTTGGTGAAGAATACGCCTGTGGTCTGGTCCGGGTCGAGGGTGCAGTGGTCGCCGGACCATTTCTTCCAGTTGGGTTCCACTATCTCGGGCGGGACGCCTCCAAGCGAGGTCTGCCACGAGACGCGGTAGCCGGGGTTGAAGGAGATTATGAGGTCGGCGGCATGGTCCGTGTATGCTCCATGGTAGATGTCCTCGCGCTTCTGCACCTTCGCGATTATCCTCTGGCCGGTTGCGGGGTCGCGCAGCTTTAGCAGCTTCTCCGCTATTTCATCGCGGAGCGCATCATATTCTTCTTCCGATACCGTGCCCTGCGACTCGCGGCCCTCGCGGTTAATGTAGATGTTTCCGAGGCCAAGGGAATACGCCTGCGTCTCATTCAGCAGGACGTCGTTCCAGAAAAGGCCCTTTTCTCCATAGAGGCTGTTGAGCTTGTAGTACTGGGTGTCCGCACCTGGCTTCTTGGTGAGGTAGCCGTTTTCATAGAGCCAGGTGTTGAGGTTGACCGCATAGCGGAATGGGTTGAATCCGTGGTCGCTCATCACTATTATTGTAGTATCATCATCTGCCTTTTCCATTACTTTTCCAAGCACTTCGTCCATGCGCTGGTAGATGCGGAGTATTTCGCCCTCATGCTTTTCGCGCTCGTCTTCGGGGATATAATAGTAATTCGGGTTCTCCGGGTCCATGTAGCGGTAGAATGTATGCTGGAGCGTATCGGTCTGGTAGAAGACGACCATCAGGAGGTCCGGCTCTTTTTCCATCTCTTCCAATACCAGCTTTTCCTTGTGCTCGAGTGTGCGGTAGGCGTCCTGCAGGAACACTGCCTCGTCTATTGCCTCATCATTCAGGGCCCAGGTATCATCGGCCCAGCCGACTGTCTTGTACATGCCGAGCTCCTGCGCGACATCTGCGGAATAGCCTTCGGGAGTGGAGATGCGGAAGAACGGCTCGCGCGGGTCCATGCTAACCGGCTGGAGATAGAGATAGAGCGGGTCCGCATCCACAAGATAGAAGCGGGCGGAGCCCTTGAGCTTTATTATGGGGTGGACGTCAAAGGAGAAGTCTGCCCAGTCGCTCCATTCGCCCTCGCGGAGCTCATATTCCCTGCCTCCAAAGGAGAGGGTCACGGAGTTGAAGGAAGTGCGCGTGATTGTCATGTTGATTGTGTAGCCCTGCGGGCCGTAGAGCAGGGCCTGTGCGGAATCGCCCTCGAAATGGACCGGGATGAAATTGCCGCCCATGAGGGTTTCGGCCTCCGGCGCGTCCTCAGCATAGATGTTGAAAGTGCCCCACGTGGCGCGGATGTCCGGGGTGCCGAGTCCGGAAATCATGTGGCCGCGGAAATCCTCCGCAGGGAAGGTTACGGGGTAGGTAATTATGCTGCTCCAGCCGCCATTGTCGCTTATTGTTTCCCATATTGAGGTTCCGTTCTTCGTATTGTATACTATGGGCTTGCCGCCTTCCACCTCCTCCTTCTTTATTATGGAAATGCGCGGCATATAGGTTTCCGGGTCGCGGTCAAGGAAATCGAGCACATTGTGGCGGCCGGGGTTGAGGCCGGTGGCGGCCGTGGTCCAGGCAACCGGGGTGTCCGCAGGGGTGGTTGTGCGCAGCGGGGAATATGTGCCCTGCGAGCGCAGGCGCGCAAGGTTCGGGAGCTTGCCCTCGTCCATCCATTTCTCCGCAAGGTCGGAGTCCATGCCATCGAAGCCGAGGACGACTACCTTCTTTTCCGCAGGGGGGTAATAATTGGAAATTGAATCGTATGCTAGATATATTGCGCCGATTGCAATCATCGCCGCAAGCGCATAAGCAAGAAATCGGACGTTCATACGGAGTAAAGATGGGGGGCAAAGCTTAAATTGCATTTCCCCGCAAAACCTTCCGTGAGGCCGGTTGATTTTGTAGGGCTGATAAGGCCCTTTACGCTCCTTGCCCCATTTGCCGGAATATGCGCAGGCGGGCTTGCCGCAGCGAGCGCCATAAATGCGCCGCTCAGCATATTCTGGGTTTCAATCCTTGCGGCGGCAGTGAGCGCCGCGCTGCTCAATGCGGCTTCCAACGCATTCAACCAGGCATGCGATGTGGAGGCGGACGGGGTGAACAAGCCGCACAGGCCCATTCCCTCGGGAAGGGTGAGCGAGGGGCAGGCGGTTGCGCTTGCCGCAATAGTCTATATTATTGCGCTCGCGCTTGCATGGTCGGTGAACATTGTCTTCTTTGCGCTTGCGGCGTTTGCCACGGTGCTTACGATATTCTACTCATGGCATGCGGTTAGGCTGAAGCGGCACGGGTGGGTGGCGAATGCAACGGTTGCGCTTTCCAGGGGCATGCTGCTCATTGTCGCGGGATGGTCGGTGGTGGCATTCCCGTCTTCGGTTGCGCCGTGGTTCATAGGCGCGATATTCGGGCTGTTCCTGCTGGGCGCGGCAACCACGAAGGACTTTGCGGACGTTGCCGGGGACGCGAAGCAGAACGTGCGCACCCTGCCCATAATGTACGGGACAGGCAAGGCGGCAAGGAGCACCGCGCCTTTCCTTGTGCTCCCTTTCCTGCTTTTCCCCATAGGGGTTTACCTTGGGATACTCCCCTTGGCCGCGGGGTTCCTTGCGGTGCTTTCGGTCTGGGGGGCGTATGCTGCGCATTTGATACTCAAGAATCCGGAAGGGCTTGTGCGCGGCTCCAACCATCCCTCGTGGAAGCATATGTACCTCATAATGGTCGCGGGGTACGTGGGGATGGTCATTTCCTACTGGATTTGAGCGAAAGCTGCGCCCTGAAGTAGGCCTGGAACGCGGCTTTCATTGCCTCCAATTTTGCGAGCTGGAGTTTCTGCTTCGGGGTCAATTCAGGCACGAAATAGGCGCATTCCTCGGGGAGCATCACTATGCTCACCTTTATGTTCGGGGCGATTCCAAAGGGGATGCCGTAGTCCAGGCAGGCGGTATAGAGCCTGCGGAAAACCGGAAGCATCTCCTCGTATTTCGGGGGCGGGGTGTCCTGGTAATCTGTGCCCCTGCAGGGGCGGAACACGCATACCGTGGAGACCGCGCCCATCTTTGCGAACTTCTCTATGCCCTCGATTGTGCTTTCAGGGCTTTCGAGTCCGGCAATTATCTCCCCGGCTACCTTGCCCTTGCCGAAAAGCCTTGAGCAGTACTCTATTGCGCGCAGGAAACGCTCCTGGCCAAGGTATTTTGCCTTGCCCGGGCAGGTCCTTGTGAATTCCGCCGGGTCAACTATCTCCATGCAGAAGGAAACGTGGTCCACCCCGAGCTCCTTGAGGCGGTCATACTTGCTGAGGTCATCAGAGGGGATTGCCTGCACGCCCACGAGCAGACCGGTTTTCCCCTTTATTGCCCTTATATAGGGCTCGAGCTTCTCCAACTCATCGCCTGCTTCGCAGAAGCCGGAATTGAAATGCACGAAGGTTACGCCGCATTCATCGCGGGCGGCAATTGCGGTTTCCACCACTTCCTCGACCTTTTTCTCCTCTTCCTCTGTTTCGCCGAGATTGAGGCCCACGGAACAGAACTTGCAGTTCATGCGCGGTTCCATCTTCCAGAATTCGCAGAGCGCGGTGGGGTAGATGCCAAGATAGGTGCCCTGCAGCACGCCCACGCGGCTCATCTGCTTGCCGCTCGAGGTTTTCATATCGTAGAACTTTGGGCGTGGGAGGAGCTTTACTTCCGCAACTTCTTCGCCTTCGCGCCTTATTGTGTATTTTTCGCCTTCCCTGTGCAGAATGTAGGGGGAAGTTTTTGCAAAATCCTCTTCAACCGGGATATTGGTGTAGATGCCTCTGGGGAGCAGCACTTCAAGGCCGCTGCCGAGGCCGCCGCGTGTGCGGAGCAGGCCCCTGCCGTCGTCATCCGGATTGCAGCTTTCATGGATGCGCATCCCCTTGCAGTAGAGGTCCAGCTTGAGCTCTCCCGGGTTGAGGCGCATGGGAAGAAATTATGGCGAGGGCTTAAAATAGGTATTGGAATATAGAGCATTGTTTTTGGGGTGAATTTTGTGATTATAGGGCTTACAGGGGAAAATTGCTCTGGCAAGGGGACAAGCGCGGAATACCTGAAGAAGAAGGGCTTCTACTACCTTTCGCTTTCCGATGTGATACGCGAGGAGGTCGCGGCGGGAGGCGGGGAGGCGACGAGGCACAACCTTATTGCGAAGGGCACGCAGCTCAGGCAGGAGCACGGGCCGGGGGTGCTTGCCAAGAAGGTGGTTGGGAAGATGGAGAAGGACCGCAACTACGTTGTGGACTCCATCAGGACGCCCGGGGAGGTAAAGGAGCTGAAGAAGCTCCCGGAATTCTTCCTTGTTTACGTTACTTCGCACCCGAAAGTGCGGTTTGAGAGGATGAAGGAGCGGGGGAGGGAGAGCGACCCGCAGACCTACGAGGCCTTCCAGAAAATTGAGAACATAGAGATGAAGAGCGAGGAGCAGGAGGGGCAGAACCTCGAGGAGACGGTGCAGCTCGCGGACAAGAAGGTCGTGAACGACGGCAGCGTGGACGAGCTCAGGGACAGGTGGGATGCACTTCTCGGGGAGCTTTCAAAGGAATTCAGGGTGGAAAGGCCGAGCTGGGACGAGTACTTCATGAACATCGCCAAGGAGGTTGCGAAGAGGAGCAACTGCATGAAGCGGAAGGTCGCTGCAATCATTGTGAGGGACAAGAGGATTGTTTCCACCGGGTATAATGGGACTCCCAGGGGGACGAAGAACTGCAATGAAGGGGGCTGCCCGCGGTGCAACAACTTTGCGGAGAGCGGGACCAAGCTGGAGGAATGCTTCTGCTCGCACGGGGAGGAGAACGCGATCGTGCAGGCATCATACCACGGGATTTCGGTTAAGGACGGGGTGCTGTATACTACTTTTTGCCCTTGCCTGTACTGCACGCGGATGATTATCAATGCAGGGATAAGGGAAGTTGTTTACAATGCGGATTACCCCCTGCATGAGAATGCATTGGGGCTGCTCCAGGAAGCCGGCGTAACGGTAAGGAAGATGAAGCTGTGAGGCCGGCTATGTAACCATGGTTACATATTGAAGTACTGCCGAAACTTGTCGGTCAGGAAGAGGCGCGAGCTCCTGCCCTCCTTCCTCTGGGAGAGGAAGCCTTTCTCCCTGAGTTCCCGCACGTCCTGGTAAATCTGCGAGCCCATGCGGTTCGCAAGGTCGGATTTCAGCATGCCGTCATGGTTCGCGATGTAGGAGAGGGTGCGCAGCGCGCCCCTCCCGATTTCCGCCTCCTTTGCAAAGTCCTTCACCTGCTCGATATAGTCGCCGCGCACGCGCATTGCATAGGAGTTCCCGAGCTCGTGTATCTCAATCGAGCTCCCCATCCCATCGTAATCCCTCTTCAAATCCTCGAGGATTTTCTTCACCGCGCCGGGGGCGGCAATCCCCGTGAGCTGGCACAGCTTGTCCATGGAAAGCTCCCCTCCGGAAAGGAAAAGCGCGGCCTCCACCAGCCTCTTGTTTTTTTCGCTCACGGGCACACCCTTATGAAAATCTCATCGAAGAACCTGTCCTGCCTCAGCGAGATGTCCTTCCTCTGCGCAAGGTGCAGGAGCGGAGTGAGCGCCTCCATCACGTGCTCGGGGCGGCCCCCTTCAAGCAGCGTGGAGAAAAGCAGCACGCCCTCGGAATCGGCCTTCTCCTTCACCCTGCCGAACACACGCTCAATCTCCGACTCAATGTCATATTCGCCTATTTCAAGGTCCACGACCGGCATCGGCTGGGGCTTCGGCGCGTTCCTCTCAATTTTCTCGTACTTCATAACCCGTTCCATTTCCCCGACAAGCTCGTTGAGCGTAATCTGCCTCTTCGGGGGGATGCGGCCCTTGAGCTCCAGCTGCTGCACCGCCCCGCCATCCTCCTCCTCAGGCACCGCTTCGGGCAGCGCCTCCTCTTCCTCGTGGAACGCAAGCACCCTGCTCTTGTATTTCAGCAGTATCGCGCATGCAAGTATGATGTTCGCGGGAACGCGGAAGTCAAACTGCTGCATCTCCCTTACAGTCTTGAAGAAGGAATCCGCCACCTTGACTATGTCGATGTTCCAGGGGTCCAGCTTCTCGGTTGCCACAAGCTCAACCAGCAACTCCTTCCAGCTGGCCTTGGCTACCAACGACGTTATGGGGAGGGACATACTGCGGCTATTTAAGGTTTTAGATTTTAAATCCTTTCCGGTGGAACGATGACAGCAGGCAAAATAACTGTTCTGGACGGCGGGCAGCCGGTATCAAAGGCGCTTGATGAAATCCTCAGGACCGGCACCATAGTGGCCGTGACCAAGGACAGCAGGTATTACGGGATAATAGACGACCGCACAATCCGCAAGGACATGAGCGACCCGAGCAAATTCAAATGCATCCACGCCGCGGTGCGGGCGCAGGGCCTCCATAAGGATGCCGAAACCTACGAGCTCATGACTGCGTTCCTTACCGGCCCGTTCAAGGCCCTCCCCATAGTGGAGAAGGGCAAAGTCATTGACTCGGTAAGCCGTTCCGGGGCAATCCGCAGGATGCTCAAGGAACGCCTCGTCCCGAAAGTGAATGTGGAGGCGGTGATGAAGACCCCGCTCTATACTGTGGACATGAACGAGAGCCTCGGGGTGGCTAAAAAGGTGATGCGGGAGAAGGGCGTGCACAGGCTCGCGGTCACCCGGATGGGCAAGGTAATCGGGGTTGTTTCCACATTCGATTTCGCGATGCTGATCCTCAAGCCCAAGGGCAGGGACCGGCTCGGCATGATAAGCGAGGTGAAGAAGCCAGAGGAGCAGCCCGTAGGCAAGTTCATGAGGGAAAAGCTCATCACGGTGGACCGGAGCGACTCGCTGACCGACGCGCTTGAGAAAATGGCGAAGGACCACGTCTCCACCCTGATTGTTGCAGACGGCAAGAAGCCCATAGGGGTAATAACCGCAGTGGACGCAATGAAATTCGTGCTCAGCATAATTTCCGCAGAGCCGGAAGTGTTCGTGAGCGGGCTGAGCGAGGAAACGCTCTACTACCACGACAACATAAAGGGCGCAATAAAGGGCGCGATAACCAAGTATACGAACAGCTTCAACTTTGACCACATAAACGTGCACCTCAAGGAGGGGAAGAACAGCTACGTGGTGAACGTGAACATGGGCATTGACCACTCCCCGCTGACGGTCCGCGCAGAGGGCTATGACCTCAAGGCAACGATGGACGAGGCTGCCGCAGAGATTAAAAGGCTTCTGAACAAAAAGAAAATATACCGCAAGCAGGGCAGGAGGCCCTGGGCAGGTTCGATATGAAAGGCCAGGTAAGCACCGAACTGATGGTCGTGGTCGGCTTCATCCTACTGCTTTTCATACCCCTCATGTTCGTGCTTTACCTCAAGCTCGGAGACGTCACCACCGACCTTTCGGTGCTGCAGGCGCATTTCTCGGTAATACGCATTGCCTCGCTCATCAACGCAATAGGCTACATGGGCGACGGCTCCGCAATAATTACCGAAGTATACCTCCCCACCAATGTAATAGAGCTGCAGTTCCGCAGCTTCGGGGATGGTGGCGCAGGCGGCGGCGAGGTTGTGCTGGTGCACTTCTCCCACGGAGAGGAGAGCGACGTGTCTTCGCCCACTGCCTTCCAGATAAACCTTGGGGATCCGCAGGAAGGGGGCATAGAGATAGACCAGCCCGGCAGGTACCGCCTCGAAATCCTGAACATTGGCGGCGAAATAACCGTTCGGGCAGCGAGCTCCGCAGAGCTCAGGGCATGATGTCCTTCCCTTTCATCTCCTTTACAACCCCCCCATCGTAAACAAGCTCTCCCCTGAAGAGCACCTTTTCCGCTTTCCCCTTCAGGATTTCCCCCTCGTAGGGCGTCCAGCCGCACTTGCTCTCCATATCCTCCGCGCGCACCTTCCATTTCTTCTTCAGGTCAATAAGCGTGATGTCCGCCTGATATCCTTTTGCTATTTTTCCTTTCCTTTTGAGATTGAATATGCGCGCCGGATTCTCGCAGCACCTCTGCACAATCCATTCGAGCGGAACGCGCTTCTTGTTATATGCATCCAGCATGAGCGCAAGCGAGGTCTCCAGCCCGGGGAACCCTGCCGCGCCCCCCATCTTTTCCTCCGGGAGGTGCGGCGCATGGTCTGTTGCATAAACATCTATTTTCCCGAGGCGCTTCCACATCCCCGCAACTTCCGCAGGGCTCCTCAGCGGCGGGTAAACCTTGCCGAAATCCTTTCTCAGCCGCTTCGCATCCTTCGAGCTCAGGAAGAGGTGATGCGGCGTAACCTCCACAACAGACTTCGCATACCCTTTTGCAATGTCCACTTCTTCCGGGGCGCTCAGGTGGCAGAAATATACCAGGCGCTTGTGGCCCTCCGCCATCAGCCTGCACTTAGAAACCGCTATCTTTGCGGAGAGGGCACTCCTTCCTTCCCCGAGCGAATCCATCGCCTCAATCGTCTCCTGGTCCTCCGCATGCACCATGAGCGGCCTTTCCCTCGGGAAGTTGCCCATGTGCATCCAGATTGAGCGCACGTCCGGCACCAGCAGCTCGCCTGTGCTCTGCCCGGTGTACATCTTGAGGGAGCGCGGCCCCGCTTTCCTTATTTCCGCGAAGTTGCGCTCCGTTGCGCCGAAATGCAGGCCCCAGTCGCAAACGGCCTTTTTTGCCGCTTCCTTCCTTTTCTCCTCAAGCGCCTTTGCGGTTATTGTAGGCCTGCCGGGGTTGTTCGGCATATCCATTATCGTTGTGACCCCCCCTGCGATTGCGGCGCGGGTGCCGGTATGGAAGTCCTCCTTGTGCGTGGGGCCCGGGTCGCGCATGTGCACATGGCAGTCGATGAGCCCCGGCAACGCTATGTACTTTGAGCAGTCCAGCCCTGCCCCTGAAAAACTCCCTATGCCCCTTATGGTTTCCCCTTCGGTGAGTATGTCCCTGCGGACCAGCTTCCCCCTGGAAAATAAGCGCACGCCCTTCAGTAGCATGATTACAGATGCGCACTAACGTTTAAAAGAATGCTTAGAACGGGATGGGGATTATCAGGGCGAACTGCTTCAGGAAGCCCAGCCATATCTTGCTGTACCAGGCGTTCCTCTTCTTGATTGTGTCCAGCAGGTCCTTGAATGCCTGCTTCTCTCCCGGGCCCATCTTGCTCTCGGTGACCTTCTTGTGCTCTTTCCCGTCTATGATGGTGATTTCCTCCTGTGAGCCGATCTGCTTCTTCGCCTGCTCATACCACGGAGGGAGCGAGGACTTCTGCTTCCGTATCGCCTTGATGAAATCCCTTGACTTGATTTTCCTCTCCTTCCCCGACTTGAAAGCCTCCCTCCACGGGATTGCCGCGGCCTCTTCCACCACTGCCTTCAGGTCGGAAGAGGCATAGCCCGAAGTGGCAAGCGCAAGCCTCCAGTAAGGGATTCCGCCCCCGAGAGGGAGCTTCTTCGCGTGTATCTTGAGGATTGCGGCGCGGGACGTGAAGTCCGGCTCCGGAATGTAAATGGTCTTGTTGAACCTGCCGCTCCTCCTGAGCGCGGGGTCAACGTCCCACGGCGCGTTGGTCGCGGCGATGACAAGCACATTCTCGTTGTTCGCCTCAACCCCGTCCATCTCGTAGAGCATCTGGTTCACGGCCATCTTCATGTACTGCTGGCCTTCCTGCTGGTCCCTCCTGCCGCCGATTGCATCCACTTCGTCGAAGAACAGTATGCACGGCGTGTTCTTCCTCGCAGTCTCGAACACCTTGTGGATGTTCTTCTCCGTGTTGCCCACGTACATGTCCAAAAGGTCGGAAAGCTTAGCATTGATGAAAGCTGCCTGGCATTCGCCAGCGGACGCCTTCACTATGAAGGTTTTTCCGCAGCCGGGCGGGCCGTACATCAGCAGGCCGCCTCCGCCTAGCTTGCCGTACTTGCGGGCAAGCTCCGGCTTCATCATCGGGTAGATGACCGCCTCGCGGATTACCTCCTTCATCTTTTCCATGCCCGCGACATCGGTGAACCGCATCGTGGGCTTCTTGAGCACCTTGATTTCCGAAGTGCCGCCCTCTCCGCCGGCCGCGCCCTTTGATTCCTTCTTGCCCTTCGCGGACTCGAGGTGCGTCCTCGCCTCAGCAAGCCCGGGGTTGAGCTCCAGCGCCTTCTTGTAGTCGCCTATTGCGGAATCTATGTCCCCTGAATATTCGTACGCAAGGCCCCTGAGGTGGTATGCCTCGGAAAAGTCCGGCTTGAGCTGTATCACCTTGCCGAAGTCCTCCACCGCCTTGTCATAGTCCTCGAGCGATGCGTATGAGAGGGCACGGTTGTATAGCGCCTTCATGTAGTTCGGGTTGAGCGTCACCGCCTTGTCGTACTCCTTTATGGCGCCCGCGTAGTCCTGCTTCCTGTAGAACGCATCCCCCTTGTTGTTGTACACGTGGGGGTTCTTCGGGTCCAGCTCTGATGCCTTGGTGTAGTCGGCAATGGACTTGTCGTAATTCTTCAGCTGGTAGTAGCACAGTGCGCGGTTGAAGTAGGCCTCGGAGAAGATGGGGTTGAGCAGGATGGCCATATTGTAGTTCTCTATCGCCTTCTCATAGTCCCGCTTCTCAAAGTAGTCGTTGCCAATCTGATAATAACTCATGGCGTCCACGAGCTGGGGCTTCTTCTCCGCCATCAAATCACTGCTGGTTTATATCTATAAATGCCTTTTAAACATTTTGGGTGGTAGGTATACTTATGCGTAAAATAAAGGGCCAAGCGAAGATTGAGCAACCCCGGGTTGCAGCTCGCCGCCTGAAAGGCCAGGCTGCGATGGAATATCTTTTCACCTATGGGTGGGCACTGCTCATACTTGTTGCCGTAATCATCGCGATCCTCGCAACAGGGGTCTTCAATCCGTCCTATTTCGTTTCCGAGGAGTGCAGCATCCAGCCGGACATCGCCTGCACGGGCTTCCAGCTGTACAAAAACGGCGGCACCAACCTCAACATACGCATAGAGAACCGCCTCGGCTACAGGATTTACCTGGACGAGGTCGAATTCCTCAAGAACGATGAGGTAATAGCCACTGAAAACGTTGGCGCTGAAATCGAGCAGGGCGGCAACGAGGAGCTGCACGTGGGCTTCGGCAGCGATTACGACCCGAACGTGGGCAGCATCGAGAGAATGAAGCTCCGCCTCACATATTACACCTGCGCCCGGGAAGTGAACCCCGACTGCGACCAGAACGCTGACTTTGAGCACGTGGTCACGGGGAGGCTCAGCGCGCAGGTCGAGCAGGGCTAGAACGAGACTCCAAATTCCCCTTTTACAGTTTCGATTTCCTTAATCTTGGAAACCTGCTTCAGCTCTGCAATTAGCTCCTCCGGAAGCGGCTCGGGCGTGGAAATGCTCACCCTCTCAAGCTCAGCCGATTGCGCCATGCGCTCCGATGCCTTGTGCTGCCTCACCTGCCTCACGATTTCCCTGAAGCCGGCCTCCACGGCGGCAAACTCTTCGGGGTGCCTTTCCCCGGGCTCCGGCCACTTTGCGAAGTGCACCGATTCTCCCTTCGCGCCCTTGAACATCTCATGGTAGAGCTCTTCGGTGATATGCGGCGCAATCGGCGCGAGCAATTTGATGAATTCGTAAAGCACCTTGTTCAGCACGTGCTGCGCCGCCTTCTTCGCTTCCACGTCCTCGCCGTAAATCCTGTGCTTCACGTATTCAAGGTAATCATCGCAGAAGTCGTGCCAGAAGAAGCCCTGCATCTCCCGGATGTGGTGGTGGAACTCGCTCCTGTCCATCGCCTCCGTGCCTTTTTCGATGAGCTGGTTCAGCCTCTCCAGCATCCACTTGTCCAGCATGCCGAGCCCCGCCGGCTCCGAGCCGTCGTAGCCCTCCAGGGCGCCCTGCACGAACCTTGAGGCGTTCCACAGCTTGTTCAGGAAGGACTTTGCGAACTTGATGTCCTCGTAGGAGAACGGCCTGTCCTTTGCCATCGCGCCGCTCATCGCGGCCCATTGCCTGAGCGCGTCCGCCTGGTATTCCTTGAGCAGCTCATCCGGCTGGATTACGTTGCCGAGGGACTTGCTCATCTTCTTGCCGTCAGGCGCAAGCACGTTGCCGTTCAGGAGGATGGTCTTCCAGGGGGCCTTGCCCGTAAGCGCCACCCCGCTCCTGTAGATAGTGTAGAATGCCCAGGTGCGGATGATTTCCACGCCCTGCGGCCTGAGCGAAGACGGATACAGCTTGCCCACTTTCGGCCCGTCCGGCCAGTCCGCAATTACGAGCGGGGTAATTGAGGAATCCACCCAGCAGTCCAGCACGCTGGTTTCGGGAACCATTTTGCCCCCGCACTTGCAGGTCTTCTCCTTCGCCTTCTCAGGGTAGAACGGCAGTTCGCTTTCCTCCGCGGGCGCGACTTCGGGGCACTTTTCGCAATAATAGAATGGGATGGGGGTGCCGAAAATCCTCTGCCTTGAAATCACCCAGTCCCATTCGACCGAATTTACCCAGTCATCCAAGTAGGAAATGCCGAAGGAAGGCACCCACTCCACTTCGCGGGCCATCTTCTTTATGTCCTCCTTGTGCTGCGTAATGTTTGCGAACCACTGGTAGGACTGCTGGAATTCCACGCTGCTCTTGCACCTGTCGTGGATTTTCACGGTCTGCACGAGCTTCTCCTGCTTCACCAGCTTGCCCTCCTTCTTGAGCGCTTCGATAATCTGCTTGCGGGCATTAGGAGCGGTCATGCCGTCCAGCCCTTCCGCGTTCTTGAGCTTGCCGCGCTCATCGAACATCTCTATCACAGGGAGGTTGTGCCGGTATACCCAAACAACGTCCTGCTTGTCTCCGAAGGTGCACACCATGAGCAGCCCGGTCCCGAAATCCTTGAGCACGTCCCTGTCCGGCAGCACCGGCACCTCCGCGCCGAGTGCGGTCTTTATCGTCTTCCCCGCAAGGTGCGTGTACCTTTTGTCTTCAGGATGGAACATAACCGCAACGCACGCGGGCATGAGCTCCGGCCTCGTGGTCGCAATCTCGAGCGGCTCGCCATCCGGCCCTGTGAAAATCACGTAGTTGAGTATGCTCTCCCTCTCCAGGTCCTCGGTGTCCGTTTTCGCGAGGGCGGAGCCGCACTTGAAGCACCAGAAGACCGGGTGCTTCGCCCGGTATACCATGCCCTTGCCGAACATCTGCAGCAGAGAGTATTGCACTTTCTTGTGGTACCCCGGGTCCATCGTCCTGTACTGGTAGCCCCAGTCCGGGGAGAAGCCGAGCTGCACCATGGACTCCTTCATGAGCGTTATCATTTCCTCGGTCCATTCCTTGCACTTCTCCCTGAATGCAGGCGGCGGGAGCCGGCCATGCTTTTTCTCCACGCGCACTTCCGTGGGGAAGCCCTGCGTGTCCCAGCCCTGCGGGTAGAACACCGAGTGGCCGGTCATCCTCTTGTACCTCGCGACGAAGTCGAAATAGGCGTAGGAGAGGGTGTGGCCCATGTGGAACTTGCCGCTCGTGAAGGGCGGAGGGGTGTCTATGGAATAGATTGGCTTCCCATCGTCTTTGAACGCATATGTCCCGTTCTGGAGCCAGTGCTGCTGCCACTTGCTTTCTGTCTCTCGCGTGAACCTTTTCTCGAGCATGAAAAACCACGTTGCTATGGAAAGCGTTGGAAATTCTTTAAAAGGAATCCTCACTGAGCCTTTTTCCGTCCTCTGCCGCGATGGTCTTGGCCCCGGTGTTCTTCGTTATCTCTTTCGCAACCTTCTCCGCGGTGCCCCACATCATCTTCATGCCGAAGTGCGAAAGAACTGCGAGCTTCGGCTTCGCCTCGGATATGAGCTTCTCCGCCTCGCCCGAGTCCATGTGGCCCTTGTACTTGTCCTGCGCCGGCTTCATCACGTTGATGATGAGCAGGCCGCAGCCGGAATAGTTCTTCCCTATCCCGTCGTAATATTCCGTGTCAGAAGTGTATCCCACCGTCTTCCCCCCGATTGTCAACTTGAAGCCGAACGCGTCGGGGGTGTCGTGTGCGGCTCTCATGCACTCCAGCGTGAACTGCCCATTCCGGGTGTTGAAGGTTTTCTTCCTGCCCGCCTTGCCCATGTACACCTCTTCCGGCATCTGCTGGTGGTAGAGGCTCACCGCGCGGTCGCCTGTCTCGTCGCCCTCCAGCACGTACTTGCTTCCTATGAGGACGCCCCTCCTCTTGAGCCCGTAGCCGCACATCCCCTCAACGATTACCTCTGCATCGTTTGAATGGTCGATATGGTTGTGCGTGACGACTACCGCGTCCAGCCTGAGGGGCGACTGCCTCCTGCGCACGCCGTTGGTGAGGGCCCCGGGCCCCGGGTCCACGTGGATGTTCGGCGGGCCGTTTATGCGGAACCCCCCGGTCCCCCGCACCTGCTTGATGAGGTTGATGCGGCCGCCCCCGGTGCCGATGAAAACCACTTCCATAGGGGAGCTTTCCATAGGAGAATTAAAATGTTGCCTGATGGCTGCGAATCCGCCGCCTCGCGGCCATCCTGCAGCCATGAACGCCCGGCTGCCGCACAGTCAGCGCTTGAGCATCCTGCAGGCCATGCAGGTGCCTTCCGCGGATGGCTCGCCGCACTTGGGGCAGGTGCCCATCCCGTATTCGCCTTCCATGCCCCTGCGCATCTCCTTCTGCACCGCGAAGAAGGCAGCGGCCATCTTCGCCTTCGTGCCCGGGAACTTCCCCTCAAGCGCGTTCATGTGCCCCTTCACCTGCCTGCGCATCGCGCCCTCCACGTGCGGGCAGCAGCAGGCGGGCCCGAATTCGTACCCGTGCAATACTGCGTAAATTGAAACCTCCTTTTCCGTGAGCATCATCTGGGGCTTTATGCGGGGCACAAGCCTCGGGTTTTCCACGAGCGGCAGCTCCATGCGCGAGAAGCGCAGCGGCTCATTGCGCATGAGGTTGAGCATTATCGTCTGCACGATGTCGTCCAGGTTGTGCGCGATTGCGAGCTTGCTCGCGCCGAGCTCCCGCGCCTTCTTGTTGAGCAGGCGCCTGCGCAGCACCCCGCACACCGAGCAGCCGGGCTTGCTCGTCCCTTTGAGTATCGAGTCCAACGTCTTCCCGTATTCCTCCCTGAAGGAAAAAACGTGGTGCTCCACGCCTAGTTTTTTTGCCTCCTTTTTCGCATTCTCAATGGTGGAGTCCCTGTAGCCCTTTATTCCCTCGTCTATTGTGATTGCAGCCAATTCGAACGGGAAGGATTTGCGCACCTTGCTTAGCGAGTGCAGCATCGCGGTGGAATCTTTTCCGCCCGAAAGGCCCAGCGCGACCTTCTCGCCTTTTTTTATCATGCCGCGCTCGCGGATGGAGCGCTTCACCTTCTTCCCGAAATACTCGTTGAAATGAGAAGCGCAATAGTGCCTGCGCATCGCAGGCAGGTAGGCAACCGCGGGCTTTCCGCAGGAGGAGCAGGTTTTCTTACTGCCTTTCTGAGGTTTTGCAGAAGAACTTGAAGGTGGATTGCCTGCGCCCCCTCCTTTTGCATCATGCTCATTAGGCCATCCGTGCTTTGTGCGCACTATGTCTATTTCCTGCCCTTTTTTCGCATGTGCAGTTTCAGGAACCAATTTCCCGTCCAGGAAGAGGAGCACCTCCTCGGAGCATATCCCAAGCCCGGCAAGCATATCCGAAAGAGCGCCCCCTCTGGAGACCTTTACCCTCATATGCAACAATTGGGAATAGTTGGCTTTTTATTCCTTGCAACAGAAGGGTGCGGCATGAAGATTACGAAGGTTTCTGCAAGGGAAATTTTGGATTCGAGAGGCAACCCCACGGTGGAGGCGACCGTGCATGCGGGCACAGAAGTGCCGGGGTATGGAAAGACGAAGTACTACACTACGGACCCGAAGATGATTCCCAGTGCCGGCAAAATCACGGTGAGCGGCACCGCGGCAGCGCCTTCCGGCGCATCCAAGGGAATCCACGAGGCGGTCGAGCTACGGGACGGGGGAGAGCGCTTCGGAGGCAAGGGCGTGCTCAAGGCGGTGCGCAATGTGGAAGTGATAAGCGGCGGGCTCGCGGGCATGGGCATCGCGGACCAGAAGGCAATAGACGGAAAGATGATTGAGCTGGACGGCACTAACGATAAGTCCAAGCTGGGCGCGAACGCAATCGTCGCCGTTTCCATGGCAGCGATGAGGGCGGCGGCCGCAGCGGAAGGAAAGCCGGTTTACGCGATGATGGGCGGGAAAGTGATGCCCGTGCCCATGCTGAACATAATCAACGGCGGCCAGCACGCGGGCAACGACCTCGCGATACAGGAGTTCATGATAATCCCCGCGGGCGCGCCTTCCTTTGCGGAGGGGCTCCGCTACGCGGCGGAAACATACCACGTACTGAAGGGGAGATTGAAGGACAAATACGGGAAATCCGCCACCAACGTTGGGGACGAGGGCGGCTTCGCTCCCCCGATGAAAACTACCGAAGAGGCGCTGGATGCAATCGTTGACAGCATTGAAGAGGCAGGGTATGCAAAGGAGATGGTGCTGGCAATGGATGCGGCCGCGTCTTCATTCTATTCCAAGGAGAAATACTCAATTGACGGGAAGGAACTCACTTCAGGGGAATTGCAGGACCACTATGCAGGCCTTCTGGGCAAGTACCCGCTCGCGAGCATAGAGGACCCGTTCCAGGAGGAGGATTTCTCCTCCTTTGCCGCATTCAACGCGAAGTTCGGGAAAGAGGTGCAGGTGGTGGGCGACGACCTGCTCGTCACCAACCCCAAGCGCATAAAGAGGTGCATTGAGGAGAAGGCGGCCAACGCCCTCCTGCTCAAGATAAACCAGGTGGGCACGGTCACCGAGGCGCTGGAGGCGGCGCGCATGGCGCGCAAGGCGAAGATGAGGATAGTGGTGAGCCACCGCTCAGGGGAGACGTGCGACCCGTTCATCGCGGACTTCGCAGTGGGAATGGAGGCCGGGCAGATAAAGGCCGGCGCGCCCGCAAGGGGCGAGCGCAACGCGAAGTACAACCGCCTGCTGGAGATTGAAGAGGAAGCCGGGGCAGAATACCCGGAGGTGTTCGGTTGAGCATGATGAGGGGGATAACCTCCTGGCTGGGAGAATTCCTGGTGTTCCTTGGAATACTGGGGATAATGGGGGGCTCGGGCGGGCTCGTCGCCGGGTTCGGCGCATTCGCAATAGTGTTCTCGGAGGCTTCCGCGCTCCTTCCGGGGCAGAAGCCGCCCAAGCTCCCTGACGATGTGCCTGCGCAGTTCGTGAAGAACTTCCTTTACCCCGGGCTCTGGATGCTCTTCTTCATCCTTACCGGCTCATGGTTCATGCTGGCGATAGCAATACCCACCACGATAAAGGCGTTCTCAAAAGGCGCGGTGATGCTGGTTATTTCTTCCCCTTCTTTTTCTGCTGTGTAGAGGCTGGGGAAAGGGGCGTTTCCCGGCTTCCGCCGATGTGCATGGGGTAGTTATGGGAATTCTGGTCCGTGCCTATGTTCTCAAGGTCCTCAAGCTCGGGCAGCATCCTGCGCGCGCCCACGCGCCTGAGTATCCTCAGCACCGCCTTGTCAACCTTGCGCTCCCTGTACCTGGAGAGCAGGAACAGGAAATAGAACCCGATGGAAACCCCAGTCCACACGAAAAGCACGGTGAACATCTTGCCTTCCTGCGTCTTCGGGACTATGTCCCCGTAGCCCACCGTGGTGAACGTCGTCGTCATGAAATATATGGAATCCAGCCAGTCCCAGCCCTCGATATTATGGTAAACAATCATCCCGGTTGCATACAAAATGAGGAGGAGCAGGATTGAAAACACGAAATTTTTCGCAACCTTCTCCATGCGGGAACTTAGGAGTTAAGGTTTTAAACCGTTTCCGGGCATACATAACACTCAATTTGTATTCGATAGGTGTGTTCATGGCAATCAAAGTCTGCGAAAGGTGCGGGGAGAAAACCGCCAAGCTGGACGAATGCAATTACTGCAACAGGAGCGCCTGCGTCTCGTGCATAAAGAGCTCGAAGAGGGCAGGCAAAGGGGAAAAGCTCAGGATCTGCAAGGACTGCTGGTCCAACATGAGGAAGAGGAAGCGCTTCAAGTCAACCTCCTAGGGCTGCTTCCTTATCTTCACCCTTACGAGCCTCCCGTCTATTTTCCAGCCCTTGTCATCGTCGCCCAGCTTGGCGAATGTGATTTTGGAGGAATTGGACGCCTCTGCAATCCCCTTTTCGCATGATTTCAGTATTTCGCCGAGCTCGCCTTCCGCGTCTATCGTGGTGGATATCTTGTCCTTCTCCACGAGGTCCTTTTCCTTCCTCAGCATCTGAATCCTGCGGATTACCTCGTTCCTCATCGCTTCCGCGTAGAGCTCGCTGCTCATCTCGGAATTGAGGTATATCCTCGCAAGGGGAGTTTCGGAGGAGGCGAACTTCTTGTTCTCCTCGCCCGCGGAGATGGACTTCACGTTGATTAGCTTCCGGAATATCGGCGCGAGCTCCCCGACCGCTTCCGCAAGGTCATGGGAGGACGTGCGCACGTATGCCTCTGCAAGGGGCCAGCGGAGCTTCACCCCTTCCTTCTGCCTGAGCTCAAGGAACGCGGGGAGCAGCTCGCGCACGTACTCAAACCTCTTCTCAAGCAGGGGATCTATTTCCGCACCGGGCTCCTCTATTGCAAAAATGGAGATGCTCGGCTCCCTTTCGTACTTCTTGAAGAAGTTGAGGTAGGAATATTCGGAAATGAACGGGCAGATGGGCGCGAGCAGCTTGAGGGTGGTGAACATGCATTCATAGAGTGCCTGCAGCGCGGCTTTGCCTTCGCCCTTCGCTATCCTGTCCTTTGCCATCTTCATGTAGAACTTGCTCAGGTCCTCCACGAGGAACTGCTTCAGCGCCTTTGCCGCCCTGCTCATCTCGTAATCATTGAACGCGGCATTGTATTCCTTCTCAAAATTGGCAAGGCGGGAAAGTATCCACCTGTCCTCCACTGCAGGCTCCTCCCCCCCTATCTTCTTTGAGGGGTAGAAGCGCGTAAGATAGACGTGCAGATTGAACAATACGTCCAACACCCCTGAGGCCTCCTTCAATTCGGTCCACGTGAATTTCTGCTCCTCCCAGAGGGTGTTCGAAAGCCCCCAGAGGCGGAAGCTGTCCGCGCCCGCCTTTTCCATGATTTCCTCAAGCGGCACGAAGTTGCCCACGGACTTGCTCATCTTCTCTCCTTTTTCGTCCACGAAGAAGCCGTGCATGACGCAGCGCTTGTACGGGCACTTGCCGTTTCTCACGAGCCCGGAGCCAAGCAGGGAATAGAACCACCCCCTTATCTGGTCCTGGCCCTCCAGTATTACCTCTGCCTGGCCGCAGGTTTCCCTTTCCTTCGGGCTGAGGGAAGCCCATACCGCGTTCCCGGAGTCAAACCACACGTCCAGCACGTCCGGCACGCGGGACATCTCCTCCCCGCACTTGCATTTGAACTTCACCGCATCTATCCACGGGCGGTGCAGGTCCTTTATCTCGCCGAGCTCCTTTGCCTTCCCGATAACCTTGAGCTCCCCGCACTTGCCGCATCTCCATATCGGGAGCGGAATGCCCCAGTACCTCTGCCTCGAGATGCACCAGTCCGGAGCGTTGGCGATGAACTCCTTGAAGCGCGTGCGCGCGAAGTCCGGCTGCCAGAAGGTCGCCTCCGCCTCCGCGAGCATCTTGTCCCGGAGTTTTGAAATGGTAATGAACCATTGCTTGGTCGTGAGGAAGATGAGGGGCGACTTGCACCTCCAGCAGTGGGGGTACCTGTGCTTTATCCTTGCCTCGTGCAGCAGCACATCATGCCCCTTGAGGATTTCTATTATTTCCGGGTTGGATGCGCGCACGTTCCTGCCTTTCAGCCTGCCTGCCTCTTCGGTGTAGTTCCCCTGCCCGTCCACCGGGCAGAAGGGCTCTATTCCGAACCGCTTGCCGATGATGAAGTCCTCGGGCCCGTGGCCGGGCGCGGTGTGCACAAGGCCGGTGCCTTCCTCCAGCGTAACGTACTCGTCGCTGAGCACCACCTTCCTGTCATATTCCTTTGCAATCACGTCCTGGAACGGGTGCTCGTAGCGGGCGCCATCCAGCTTTTTCCCTATGAACTCCTCCTGCACCGAGCCGCTCTCGCCGAGCAGGCCCATGAGGTAATCGAGGCGCTCCTTTGCAAGCACCCAGAACTCGTGCCCGACCTTCACCTTCACATAATAGTAATTGGGGTGGGCCATCACCGCCATGTTGGAAACAAGCGTCCAGGGCGTGGTGGTCCACACTATGAGGAACTCGTTGTCCCTGTCCTTTATGCGAAACTTCACGAATATGCTCGGGTCGGTTTCATCGTCGTATTCCAGCTCGTAGTTCGCCATCGTGGTCTCGCACCTGTAGCAGTACGGGAGAACGTAGACTCCTTCGCTGAGCAGGCCCTGCTCGTGCGCGCTCCTTATCGTTTCCCACGAGGCCTCGATGTAAGAATCTTTGTACGTAATGTACGGGTCGCCCCAGTCCATCCACACCCCGAGGCGCTGGAACTGGTCCCCCATAACCCCCACATACTTGGTCGCGAACTCCTTGCAGTGCTTTATGAACTTCTCAATTCCCTTCTTCTCTATCTCCATCTTGTTCTTGATGCCCATCTCCTTCTCCACTTTCACCTCGATGGGCAGTCCATGGGTGTCGTAGCCGGGCTGGGCGCGCACGTTGAAGCCCCTGCCGCGCCAATACCTGCATAGCGCGTCCTTCGCGCACTTGTTCCAGCCGGTGCCGGGGTGTATCTGGCCGGTTGCATATGGCGGGCCGTCGCAGAAGTAATAATGCTCCCCCTTTGCCCTGCTCTCCTTCACTTTCTCGTAGATTTTGTTCTTCTTCCAGTATGAAAGAACCTCTTCCTCTACCTTGCCGTGGTCGTACATCGGGAATCACTCCTTCTTGAAAAGCATCGTCCTGAGCGGCCCGAGCGTCGCAAGCGCGGCAACGAGCAGGGCGGGGAAAGCAACGCTCGCAATCAGGTAAAGCCCGAGGCCGGTCTTGAGCGCGGCGGCGAGGAATGCAACCGCAAATACGAATATGCCGAAGATTATGGGCATCCCCTGGTGCTCGAGCTTCGAGGCCAGCGTGTAGGCCGTGAAAGCGAAAACGAGCAGGAACGCTATCGACACTATCGGCTGCTCGCCGAGGCCGTACAGGTTTATCCCCACGGCCGCAACCGAGAACACTGAGGCAAGCAGCGTCGCGAAAAGGAGTTCCCTCTGCCGTGCGTCCATTGTCCCCCTCTAGAAAACCCTCTCCTTTGTGAATATCTTCAGCCCGGCAGGCGTTATCTTGAACGGCACGCGCTCGCGCACGTGGTCAGTGCCCCTCATCTTGTAGATTTCAACCGCCTTGATTATCTTTTCCCCGTGGCCGAGGTTGTACAGGTTGATTATGCCGTCCATCACGAAGTGCTCTATCTCGAAGCCCATCCTCGCGAGGTCCTGCCCCGCGGCCTCCACCGTCATGAGCGCGGTGATGTCCAGGTTGCGCAGTAGGGAGAAGAACTCGAATATCGTTTCCCTGTATTCGCTGTCCTCCTTGAACGACATCTTCACCATCGTCGCGGAGTCGATTACCGCGCGCTTCACATCCTCCTCCGAAATGCTCTCCTCAAGGAGCTCGGCGATTGATTCGAGGTTGAGCTTGTCCGGCTTCACCACCTTGAGCTTTCCCTCTTCCACGAGCTGGGGGATGTCGGTGAGCTCGGAGAAGGCGCTGCTCACGTTCTCTATAAGGTCCTCCGGGGTCTCCTCAAGGGAGATGTAAATGCCGTTCTCGCCCATCTTCGCGCCCCTGTAGAGGTACTCGAAGCAGAACGTGGTCTTGCCCGCGCCGGGGCCGCCGTAGACCGCGCTGTGCCTCTTGAAGGGGATGCCCCCCTTTAGCAACTCGTCCAAACCGTCAATGCCAGTCTTTACCCTCTCCATGAATACCACTCTTTAGTCGTATTCCATTGATAATGTTTATATTCTTAAGTCCCTGAATTAACCGCGGATGAAAAAAGTCATTGTGCTGGAAGGCCTTGACGGCTGCGGCAAGGATACGCAGATAGAACTGCTGAAGAAAACGCATGAGTTCTGCCTTTTCCAGTACCCCACAAGCAACTTCCCCCTTCTCAGGGAATACCTTGACGGGAAAGCGCACCTGCACCCCAAGAGCGTGTTCCTGCTCTTCCTCTCGGACATTGCGAACGAGCAGGAGAAGGTTGCCAGCGTGGAAGGCCTTGCGGTGCTGAACCGGTACGTGCACTCCACAATATCATACCAATTGAAGGGCGTGGGCTATGAAGAAGCGAAAGCGGTGGTCAGCGAAATGGGCTACATTGAGCCTGATTTAGTCATATTGCTCGACATTCCCCCGGAAGTTGCGGCCAGGAGGAAGGCGAAACAGAAGACGCCAGACCGCTACGAAAGCGACGTGGAGTACCTGCGCGGGGTGCGCGGGCGCTTCCTCAAGCTCGCAAGCGAGGGCTTCCTCGCGAAGAAATGGGCGGTTGTGGACGCCTCAAAGCCGGTTGAGGAAGTGCACGCGGAAATCTTCTCCCTCCTTGAGAAATAATGTGAGAAAGTGGTAAAAGAAGGTTTATAACCCTTGCCTTCGTTATTTATGCATGGCACATGCGATTGAGATACGCTTCAGTGTACCCCCTAAAGCAAACGATGGCAAGAGGGAATATTCAAAGCCCAGGATACTGCACTCGGTGAAGGCGCCGTATATCAAATGGGACGCATACAACAAGATGCTCAACACCGTTTATTCCAGGGTAAGGGAGCGCGGGGGCACAGGGGCAGCCGTAAGGGCGATGAGGGGCGTCAGGGGCGCGGTTTCCTCAGGGATTGAGTGCGGCAATTTCGTTGCAAAGGGCATTGCAAGGCCCAGCACCCTGGACGTCATTGAAAAGGCGAGGGAGCTCGGAGGGAAGCATGCTGCCGCGCTCGCGGTCACGACCATGGTCGGGATGCTCAACAGGGATTATGCGAACGGGACTTCAAGGCTCAGGCAATTCATCAGCTATTTCAGGAACACCCCGGAAGTTCAGGGCGCGCTCGAGCACGCCGCTTACATTGGGACGCACGGGCAGGCGGCGCAGTACATAGCGCTGAGGCTCCCGGGCAAGCTGGAGCCGCGCAGCATACTGGAGGCGCTGGCCGCATTCCGGGAAACTTATGTGGAGCACGGCGCGGAAGCCGCGGGCGAGGTGGCGTTCGAAGTGTGCCGCATAAGCGCGATAAGGGGCTGCAAGGGGCTGGAAACCCCAGCGCAAATTGAAGACAGGATTTCCTCCATGAGGCTGAAAACCCTTGCCGGGAAGCCCGTAAGGAACAAGGACGGAGTCCTCGAGTGGCTGCCCGTTGACCAGCAAAACATTTAAGAGTGGTTTCTCCCATAGACACTTTCACGCTCCGATAGTCTAGCCCGGTCTAGGATGTCGGCCTTTCGGCGAACCCTTTTTGGGCTGCCTAAAAGCGTTCACGGAAAAGGGCTCGAAAGAAAGCCGATGGCCCGGGTTCAAATCCCGGTCGGAGCAAGCCTTTTTGTCTTAGTCTTACCGAGGGCAATCAGTCGCCGCTTCCGGCAGCTCCAACCCGCAGGCAAAGCCTGCGGAAACCCTTGGGAGCGACACCGCAGGTGTCGCGTTGGAGCACCAGCAGGTGTGACTGAAAAACCCTTAGGCCCACTACGCATTTTGGGCATCTCAAACCCCTTAGACGCGCCCATGGCTCAGGCCACGCCGGGCGCCCTTCCGAAGCGGGCGGATTGCTGTTTAAATATGTTTTTGTGCATAACAAAGTGTGGTGGGGTACTGCTATGAAAACCAATTCACCGCAACTTAAGGGGAGGAAAGAGGATACGGGAAGAACTGATTTCGGAAAAAGGCATTTCATCGACACTGTGAAATCAGTGGCGAAGCCGGTCGTGATTTTGGCGACCAGCGCGGGGCTCGCGCTCATGCCCTGCAGCACCCTTGCGGACAAGCCGAAAAAGGACAAGGGCGCGCAGAAGAAAGAGGAAAAGAAAAAGCTCGACGTCAATGAACTCAAAGATGGCGCAATCACGTACGAGAAGATAATCCCGAGCGACTATGGATTTTACGTGAAGGCCGCGCACAAGAAGCCCATCCAGCTGGAAAACACGAAGGTGAAGGCAAGTGCTTCTGCAGTCGTTTCACATGTGGACGGCTTCCTCAGCTATGTGGTGGTCACCCTGAAGGGGCCCGACAAGAAAGAGCTGGCCGACCCTACGAGCTACGACGGCGAAAAGCAGGGCGTGGACCAGAAATTCATAGTGGACCTCGACAAGCTGGAGAAGGCGCTTGGGAAGAAGCTGGAGGCAGTGCACCTAATACTGAAGCATGTCGAAGCAAAGAAGCTCGGCGGGAAAATCAAGGCAGGCGAGCCGGGGGGAAGCGGCGGGAGCTATAAGGACCCGTTTGACAGCGGCCCGGATGAAGCGCCGAAGAAAGGCGCAAACCCCTTCCTTGGTGAACTGGCCGGGGGCTCGGAATACATAGAAAAGCTCGAGGTCTACGTCATTCCCGGGACCGAATCGGAAGTCAAGAACTGCGGCATCGCGGAAGGGATGCCCGTGCTGCGCCTCACCATCTCGAAGAACCCAGATACCGGGAAATACGAAATAGAGGAAAACCTTGAGCTGGTCACCTCCGGCATAAACTTAGGCATCGGAAACCCGTGGGGAATACCCAACCCGGGCACAGATGGGAAGCCGCTCCAGTTCGGTGCTCCGGTTCAGGGCTCAAAGTCCTGAAAGCGATAATTGCGGGAAGGAGATTGCCCCTTCCCTGTTCTTTTTATTTCTAAATCACTTGGATTTTTTCTCCACGGGCTTGCGCTTCCTTCTTTTCTGCACGAAGCTGAACAGGGGCACAAGCAGGTAGACAATGTTGCTCCACCCGGGCACCCAGAAAGATATCACTATCCCGAGCAGGGCCACAAGCATGAAGCGCTTGGTGATGTCCATCCCTATCCTGAATGACTCCGGCTCGAACCTGTCCGCATCCACGAGCGCCTGGTGGCGGTTCACGTACAGCGACTGCAGGTAAAGGAAAAGCAGCACGCCCAGCATGTTCAGGTGGAAGAATATCTCCGCGGTGGTGGAATCGCTGTAGCTCCCGATCAGCTCTGTCGAGAAGGGGAGGAATACCACGAAAAGGAGGCAGATGAGGTTGAGCCACACGTATTTCTCGTCCACGCGGCCTATGTGCCTGAACTGCCAGTTGTGCGCAACCCAGAAGAAGCCGAGAATCATGAAGCTGAGCGCGTAATCAAAGAGTATGGGCCATTGGCTGAGCAGCGTGCCGTCCGCGGCCCCGGCAGAGCCGTCCGGCATCCTGATGCTGAATATCAGGAGCGTCATTGCGAACGCATATACTGCATCCACTATTGCCGCGAGCCGGGCGCGCTCAAGGAACTTCAGCGCCTTTGGCGGCGCCTTCTTCTTTTCGTCATCCTCCGCCATCCTGCCCCCCCTTTCCGATGAGCATCAGCTGCGCAAGCAGGGCCTCTATCTGTATCCGCTCATTCGCCCCTTCCACAAGGCGGAAATTGTACTCGCCTATCCTGTCCACGATGAGCACCTTTGACTTCTCGGGGATTTCGAGCTTGCCCACCTCGCGGTACATCTGCAGCAGCACATCCTCGCCGCTCAGGCCGTAATTGATGGTGAGCGCATGCAGGCGCTCCCTCGCGCCTTCGAATTCGCCTTTGAGCGCAAGCTCGACCATCTCGCGGATTTCCGCGGGCCGGGCGCGCGAGCTTATCTTGTAAACGAGCTCCTGCGTTATCTTGTCCGAATGGATTGCCGCGCCCTGCAGGGTGTTGATTGCCTTGCGCATGTCCCCCTCTGAGATATAGTAGATTGCGTCGAGCGCGCCCTTGTCCGCCTGCACGCCCTCCGCCTTTGCAACCTTTTCAAGCATGCCCTTCACGTCGCCTTCCTGCAGGGGCGCGAACCGGAAGATTGCGCACCTGCTCTGGATGGGCTCTATGATTTTTGAGGAGTAATTGCAGGAAAGGATGAAGCGCGTCTGCTTGGAATAGAGTTCCATCGTCCTGCGGAGCGCGTGCTGCGCGTCAGAAGTGAGCGCGTCCGCCTCATCAAGGAACACTATTTTGAAAGGGATGTCGCCCAGCGCGACCGAGCGGGCGAAATCCTTTATCTTGCCGCGCACCACGTCTATGCCTCGCTCATCGCTCGCATTCAGCTCCGCAAGCTTGCCGCGGAGCTCGTCCCCGTAGAGCTCCTGCGCCAGCGCAAGCGCAAGGGTTGTTTTCCCAACTCCCGCGGGGCCGGCGAACAGCATGTTGGGCATGTTCTGCTTCTTCACGAATCCGCTGAGCGTCTTCACTATCTCCCCCTGGCCCGCAACCTCCCCGAGCTTCTTCGGGCGGTATTTCTCGGTCCAGGGGAGAATGTCAGCATCCATTAGGGCACCTAGGGGGATTTGGAAGGTGGGAATTAAAAACCTTGATTCGGTACCTTTCCCATGTCGACTTACGAATGCCCTGAGTGCGGGAGGAAGTACGAGGTGGACGACACCTGCTGCGACGAGATGATGACGGGCGAGGGGAATGAGCTCACCTGCAGCATCTGCGGCAACACGGTGGAAATCCCTTCCTGCCACGGGAAAGTGATGGTGCGGCTCGAGGAGTAATGCTTATCTTTATATACTATGTCTCCCCATAATGCTCGGTGTGGGGTATGGACTTAATATCCTTCAGAGACCTTGATAAGGAACAGGCGGAAAAGATCTTCGCGGAAGCGAAAAAGATGGATGGGCAGCTCGCTTCCGGAAAAGTGGAGAAGATTGATGGCATCCTTGCGACCATGTTCTTCGAGCCCTCCACGAGGACGAAGCTCTCCTTCCAGGCGGCCGGCGAGCGGCTCGGCCTGCAGGTGATTGACTTCCTTACGGAGAAGAGCTCGGTGAAGAAGGGCGAATCCTTCGTGGACACCATAAAGACGGTGGACGGGTATGCGGATGTCATTGCGATAAGGCACCCGGCGGAGGGGAGCGCCCGCCTCGCGGCCGAGGTTGCAGACGCGCCCGTGCTGAACGGCGGGGACGGGGCAAACCAGCATCCCACGCAGACGCTCCTTGACCTATATACTATTAGGAAGCTCAAGGGGAAGATTGCCGGGCAGAAGGTGCACCTCGTGGGCGACCTGAAGCACGCGCGCACCATGCATTCGCTCCTCTACGGGCTGGCGATGTTCGGCGCGGAAATCACCATGGTTGCGCCCAAAGGGCTCGAAGTGGGGAAAGAATACCTCGAGGACATAAAGAGATTCAGGCCCAAGGTGAAGAGCGAGGGCAGGATAGACCTCTCGGATGCGGACATCCTCTACGTGTGCAGGGTGCAGGCGGAGAGGTTCGCGGACAAGTACGAGGCGGAGAGGGTAAAGAAGGAGTTCACCATCAGCCCCGAATATATAAAGGAGGGCAAGGAAGATTTGGTGATTATGCACCCGCTCCCGAAAATAGACGAAATCCCGCCTGAAATAGACCGGATGGAGCAGGCAAAGTACTTCGAGCAGGCGAAGAACGGCATACCGGTAAGGATGGCGGCAATCAAGATGCTTCTTGAGGGAGGGATGTGAAATGCTCAAGGTAGACATTATAGAGAACGGCACTGTGGTGGACCACATAAAGGCGGGCATGGGCCAGAAGGTGCTCGCGCTCCTCGGGATAGATGAGGGCTACGGAAGCCGCGTGGCGCTGGTGATGAACGTAACCAGCAAGCAGATGGGGAAGAAGGACATCGTGAAAATCGAGGGCACGCTGGTCGGGAAGGAAAAAACAGATGCGATTGCGCTCGTTTCCCCGCATGCGACCGTGAACCTCATCAAGGAGGGCAAGGTCGCGGACAAGACCAAGGCCGAGCTGCCGGAGAAGCTTTCCGGGGTGGGGCAGTGCCCAAACCCCAACTGCATAAGCACGCTGGACAGGTGGCCTGCGAAGTTCTCAAAGGAAAAGGAAGAGTACCGGTGCCATTACTGCGAGAGGCTTTTCAGGCCGGAAGAGCTGGTCTGAAAAGGTTTAAAACCCCTGTGGGCAGGTAATCAACCATGAGGTTCACGTCGCCTACATTCTCTGATTTGTACGGGGCAGACATAGAGGTGAAGAGGTTCCCGGACGGGGACTGCTACGTGCGGCTCCTCAGGCCGGAAAAGGGCCGCGGGGAAGCCTGCCTCCTCCACCGCCTATATCCTGGGCAGGACCAGTCGCTCATGCAGGCGGTGCTCATGCTAGGGGCAGTAAGCGAACTTGGCTACTCGCCCATTTTGGTTGCGCCCTACCTGCCATATTCCCGGCAGGACAAGGTTTTCAGGGAGGGGGAGGCAAAGAGCGCGGAGCTCGTGTGCAGGATGCTGAAGGATGCGGGCGCGGAGAAGCTCATCACCTTCGATTGCCACTTCCTCAAGAAGAAGGGCGAATTCGAATACGGAGGGCTGAAGATTGAAAACCTCTCCATGAACGAAGAGCTCGTGAAGGCTGCCGGGGAGAAGTTCGGCGGGCCTTTCGAAGTCATAAGCCCGGACATGGGGGCGCGCTACCTGGTAGAGGACTTCGGGGGCAAGAGCATGGAGAAAGAGCGCGGCGGGATGGCCGAAGGCGAAGAGGCCTACCGCGAGATAAAGGAAATGAAGGTGGAGGGCGACTTCAGGGGGAAGAGCGTGCTCATACTCGACGACATGGTTTCAACCGGCTCAACGATGGTAAAGGCCGCGGAGAAGCTGAAGGGGGAGGGCGCCGCAAAGGTGATGTTCGCGGCAACGCACGGCTTCTTCCTCAAGGGCTCGCTGGAGAAGCTCAGGGCGCTCGGGGAGGTAATCGTCTCGGACAGCATCCCCTCGCCCGCATCTGAGGTTAGCATAAAGGAAAGCATCGAGGCCGCCCTGCGCGGATGATTTTGATGAAAATTGCATTCTTCACGGATACATACGTTCCCAACCGGGACGGCGTGGTTACTGCGCTGGTCAACTACAAGCAGGAGCTGGAGAAGCTCGGGCACGAGGTGTACATATTCACCCCGGGCACGAAGAAGCAGAAGAAGGAGAACAGGGACAAGAAGGTCTACTATTTCACGTCCGCCTCGTTCAAGCCATACCCGGACTACCGGCTCTCGCTGTTCCCGTTCCTTTCCGCGGTGAAGGCAGTGAAGGAGATAAAGCCGGACATAGTGCATTCCCACGGGGTCGCGACCACCGGGCTGGCGGCCGTGCAGTGCTCGCGCAGCCTTAAGGTGCCTGCAATCGCGAGCTTCCATACCATGATCCCGCAGGCGACCCACTACCTCGCAAAGAAGGAGGATACGCAGAAGCTCCTGGAGAAGGTCGCATGGAAATACCTCAGGTGGTACTATTCCCTCTTCCGCATTGTCACCGTGCCCAGCGAGCATACGGCAAAGATACTCCGGCAGCACGGGATTGAGAATACGCGCGTGCTCCCCATGGGCATCAGCGTGAAGTACTATGCGAACGGTGACGGCAAGAAGGTGCGCGACAAATACTCACTGGGCAAAAAGAAAATCGTGCTGCACGTGGGTAGGATGGTGGAGGAGAAGAACATCGGCATGCTCATAAACGAGGCGCAGTCCATAGTGAACAAGAACCCGGACATACGGTTCGTGATGGTGGGCGGCGGACCCGCGGAGGAAAGCTTCCGCAGCATGGCGAGAATGAAGGGCGTGGATGAGTATTTCGTATTCACGGGCTTCGTGCCAAGGGAGGAACTGCCCGATTACTATGCCGCGGCGGACGCATTCGCATTCCCCTCGACCTTCGACACGCAGGGGCTTGTTGCGCTCGAGGCGATGGCCGCGGGCGTGCCCGTGGTGGTGCAGGCGGACTCTGCGGCCGCAGAGATTGTTGAGGACGGGGTGAACGGCTTCACTTTCAAAAGCCCGATTGATTTCAGGGAGAAAATCCTTGCCGCGGTCGCGGGCAAGGGCAGGATGTCAGAAGCGGCAAGTAAAAAGGCCGCGGAATACTCCAAGAGCAGGCGCACTGAGGCGCTTGTGCGGCTCTACGAATCTATACTTTCATCTCCTTGACCATTTCCTCGAATTCCTTCCACGTCTTTATGGAGACCGAGCCGGCCTGCAGCTCAGCCTTAAGCAGGCTCGGGATGGACTCCCCGTTGGAAAGCTGGTCGTAGAGCTCCTCCTTTTCCGCGGTGCCCTCCACCAGTATTATGTTCGGCCCCTTGGGGATTGACTTTAGCACGTGCATTATCGTGGTCTCGGGGCCCTCGTGCATATGCACATACATCTCCTGGCCCATGATTGTTATCTTGCTGTCATAGGGATTGCCCTTGCTGACCCCGGTGAACGGAACTGCGTTGTTGATGCAGATGTCCCTTAGCTTCCTGAACAGCGCAAGGTAGCGGGCACTCCTCCCGGACTCCTTCTCCCATGCAACGGGGCAATAGTAGCTCAGTTCCTTCTTCAGCATCCCCTGCGCAATCAGGCTGTCGAGGATGAATTCCAGGTTGTAGTCGCTGATGAAGATGTGCCTGCCCTGGTGGAGCATGTCCCTGAAGCCGCTCTTCACCTCGGAGAGCTTGAGCGGCGTGTCCTTCCATTTGTATTTCCTGTCTACCTTGTCGAAAATCTTCAGCAGGGTGTCCTTCTTCAGGGGTATCTTATTGGTTTCCTGCGGCGGGAAGTCCGGGATGTCCAGGCCGTATATCGCCGCCTCCTCCCTGCGGAGCGCCATGCCGATGCCCACTATTATGAGCGCAAGGAGCACGACCCCGATTGCAAGCGGGTCGGTGAATATGGATGCCTGCGCGGTCTTTTCCAATACTATTGTCTCTTCATAGCCGCCGAGCGTGAACGTGAACTCGTGCCTGCCGTCCGGCAGGGAATACCCGCGCTCATGCAGGTCGACCTCCAGGTAGCTGGAGTCCATGAACGTGTACGTCCCGTACTGGCCGTTGTCCACGCTCACTTTCACTTCGCTGAGCGCAAGCGGGGCGTCATCAGCCATTACGGTATACCTGTATATGTCATAGCGGAAAATAGGGGCCTGCGCAACTATGCGCACCGCCGCTGCGCGCATGTATCCGCGCGCATATGTGTTCCCGTCCTGGTCCTGCACGTTGAGTATGTAGTTGCCGGGCACCAGGCTGAAAGTGTACGGTGTGCTGGGCTCGGAATTCAGGCTCACGGGCGCGCTGCCCACGCCCTTCCTGTCCACCTCTCCGCTTATGTTCGTGATTACGAGGAACAGCCTCTTCTCCTCCGGCTCCGGCTCGCGCAGCTGGATGAGCAGGTCCGTTCCTGTGGGCTCCACCTCCCCGGGGAGCACGGTGTGGCCCGCCGGGCTGAACACCTCGCCCCTTGCCTTCTTCTGCAGGTGCACTACATTCATGAAGCCGATGCCAAGCGTTGAATTGTACCCCACTATTTTCATGTACTTGTCATCGCCCTCAAAAGTGCTTGTGAAGAGCTCGAGGTATTCCTCCCCGCCCTCCAGCGCGGAGAAGTGGGCCGCGGTTGCCGAGGGGGTCAGCCACGGGTCAGTGAGCACCATGTACGCGACATCCGAAGCGGCCTGCTGCCCGTTTTCCCACCCGCCGTCCAGCGTCTGCGGGACCACGAGAAGGAATCCCTTCTCGCATTTCAGTGCGCTCATCGCGCCCCAGAACATCCAGCTGCCGTCCAGCCCGCTGACCTGGTAAAGCGGGTTCTTGAGGGTAGTGTCCGAAGAGGGCGTGAGCTGCACCTGCTTGTTTATGGTGAGCTTCCTGTCTTTCAGCGCGAGGAAGCCGGCCGGGGAATTCACCACCGAGCCGCCCTCGCTCATCATCTTGTCAAAGGCCTGCCCTACGTAGAGCACCGTCACGCCGCGGTCCATCAATGAGTAAAGCTTCGGGTATTCCCCTGTGATGAGCTGCTCCGGCACGTAGCCGCTCGGCACTATGAGAAGCGCGCCCATCGGGAGGCTGTCCACCTCAGCGGAGCTGATTTCATTCACCGGGATGCTGTATGCGCCAAGGTAAAGCTCGAGGCTCTTGTAGAACGGGTCGAAGCTTTCCGCCTGGTAGCGGCTGCTGCGCAGCACGTAGACCGCGGAGGGCGAGACTGAATCATAGACATTTGCGGCAATCCCTATCTCGGGCACGTCTGTGGATGAAACGAACAATTTCGCATAGCCCGTATGGTACGGGTAGCGGTAGTTCTCGGGGTCACTCGCTGTCATTATGTCCGATTCCACCACCATGGAGGAAAGTGACGGGAAGAATGCCTCCCCGCTGGACATCTCCTGCGGGAAAACAAATGTCTGCGCATAAAGGAACGCTGCGATTATCGCGAGGAGCAGCACCGCCACCGCGGCTCCGATTTTCTGCACCGTCCTGCTCGCCATAAGCGGCCTCGTGGGCGGCTTCTCCTCCTCTTCGGCCTTCGCCTTCTTCTCCGCCTTCGGCTTCCTCCTGAAAAGCGAAAGCAGGGCCTTCCTCAGCTCCTCAACCGGGGTCTTCTCCACCACGCGGTACTTGCTCTCGTAGGAGAACCTTCTCTTTATCTCAAACCGGAAGTCCTTCCCCTTCTTTGATATCCTCAAGTCCTTAAGTGCCATGCAGCTCACTTGACAAATTCCAGGAACCCTCCTTTCACAAGCTCGTCCAGCACCTGCTCAATCCGGGCCTCCGGGACCCTGTACATCCGGGAGAAGTCCGAGATGGAGATGGAGCCGCCGTGGTCGGCAATCCACCCCTGCAGCTTCGTCTTCAGCACGCCGTCGGACATCCCCTGGAGGGCCTCCAGCTTGAGCTTCAGCTCGTCGTTCTCGTTCTTCAGGTCGTAGTTCTCTTTCGTGAGGCCCTTCACCTGCCTCTTCAGGATGATTGAGGACCTGCGCAGGTCCTCGGCATCCTTCCTGAGCGAATCGTACATGTCGTAGAGCTTCTTGTAGTCGCCGGTTGCATATTCGTCCATCTCCTTCACCGTCTGCTCGATGAGCTGGTAGAGGAGCTCGTTCTTTATGTTGTAGCTGTCGCCCAGCATGCTCATGATATTGAGGAAATAGCGGATTACGTTCAGCCTGCGCCGTGTGGGAGAGGCGCCCGGCGGGATTGTGTAAATCACCTCCACCTCGTCCTTGCTGAAGCGCGTGACCGAGAACACGAACGGCTTCTTGTTTATGTCACGGCTTTCAACATATGCGACGCTCACTCCGTCCCTGTCCTTGGAAATCTTCAGGAAAGAGGCCTGCCTTAGCGTGCTTGCGAGCTTCTCGGGCTTTGCCCTCATTTCCGCCTGTATCTTGAACCCGTCCACCTTCGGTTCCGGCACTGTTTCCGGCATCTTCACCTACCTCCCTTTTTCCTCTTCGGAGCTGCAGCTGGTTTCGGCGCGGCTGGCTTTGCGGCCGTTTTCCGCGCAGGCTTCCCTTCAGTCGCCTTTGGCTCCAACGCAACAGCTCGTCCCGCTCGCTGTCGCTCCTGCGGCGCGCCCTCGAGCGCGGGCACGTAGTTGAGTATGGAAAGCGCAAGTATCATCACCGCAAGTATGAACGAGAAGCATATCATCTCCAGCTGGAAGCCGCCGCCGAGCAGCAGGGGCAGCAGCGGGAACCCAATTGCAACGATTACTGCAAAGGTCGCATAGAGCACCAGCTTCTTCTCGAAGCTTTTCCTCTTCCCCCTGTACGCCTCAAGGTGCTCGTCGCACACCACGAGCTCGTTGCCTTTCAGTATCCCGAGCTTCTTCTTGCCTTCCCTTATGGTGCTGAGCACCTGGTCGTCCTTGAGGGGAGTACCCTTCGCCACTTCCTTTTCGCAAAGCCAGCATACCCTTGCCATCAGCTCAATCCTCCAGGTAAACCTGGTCTATCTCCTTGCCCTGCAGGTCGGACTTCTTCTTGTCCGCGGCAGTGAATATGTTGATGATGATTGTGTCCTCTATGCCGATTTCCTTCAGGAAGGCAGTTATGTTGGAGCGCTCCACGCCGAACCTCTCCAGCAGTATGATGAAGGAGACTATGTCCAGGTGCCTGTTCTTCGTGTCGAACAGCCTCGTTATCTCCTCAATCTTGTCCTCGCCGAGCCCGAATTCGAGCATCCTCCTCCTCAAGTCGTCCTTCTGGAACGAAACCGACCTAGCCACATCCATCTCCTCCTTCTGCTCCTTGGTGAGGACGCCCTCCAGCTCGAGAAAGAGCTCCCTTACCGGCTCCTCGCCCTCTATCTTGTCTATCAGGAAAGTCGAGGGGTAGGGCTCGGCGGTGGCGAATGCCATGTTCACCGCAGTCTGGCCGACTCCCAGCCTCGCAATCTCGTTGCGCATGAAGCTGCTGAAGTTGAGCGTGCCCTGCACGTAGTCAAGGAAGCGCTCGAACTTTATCTTCAGTATGAAGGTGCTGCCAACGTTCGAGAAGATTGCCTCGCTGATGTCCGTTGGGTTCTGCGACGCGACAATCAGCCCGAAATTGTACTTCCTGCCTTCGCGGACAATCATCACCGCGTCGCTGTTGTCGTCCTTCGCAATCTTCCACGCCTCATCCAGCACTATGATGAGGCGGAGGCCCTTTGCCTTTGCCCAGCCCGCGGCTCGCATCCTCTCCTTTATGAACTGGAGCACCGCAAGCGCGCCCAGCGCCCTGAAGCGCTCATCGGGGAGGCCGCTCAGGTCGAAGGAAACGAGGCCGGAAGTGGTAAGCTCGTCAAGGCTCACTGTGCTCTGGCTCGCGAAATAGTCCTCGCCCGGCTTCGTGAACTCCTTGAGCCGGTAAATCGCATTGTCCAGCTCCGCCGGGAATTCGTACGCGCCCATGGACGCCTGCTCCTCAAGCAGCTTCACGACGTCCTTCAGGGTGGGCGGGGTAAGCGGCCGGCCGAGCTCGTCCCTCTGCTCCTTCACGTCCATCCTGTACTTGTTGTTCGCATATGCCTTCTCGATTGCCTGCTCGGTAAGCCTCCTCTGCTCGGGGTACTGCTCTATGTTGGTGAGTATCGCAAGGGTGCGCATCACCTGCTTTATCCTGTCATACGGCTTCATGCCGCCGAGGTCGAGCAGGTTGAGGTGCGAGCCCTTCCCGAGCGAGATTACGCGGCCCCCGGTCTGCCTCACCCAGTCCTTGTATTCCCCCGCCCAGTCGATTATGAGGGCGTTGGAGTTCCACACGAAGGATGCGCGCGTAAGGAACGTCTTGATGAAATATGACTTGCCCGAGCCGGTAATCCCTACCGCGCAGATGTGCGGGTTGGTGAGCGCCTGGTAGGACCAGTAGAAGGGCGAATGCAGCATCTTTGTGCGGCCCACATAAATGGAATCCGTGGGGTCGTCGCACAGGGCCCTGAACGGCGGCTCCGGCGGGTGCACTAATATGTTCCTCTTCGCAAGTTCCTTGTTGGAGATTTTTGCGATGTTAAGGTGCCCCATGGAAAAACCTCAGAACACCTCTGCCTCCAGCTCCCTGGGGCCGGGCGGCATTACCTTCTCCCATTCGAAGCACTTCATCATCTCGTCGGCAGTGAGCGGCTCCACCTGCACGTTGAGGGAGTTCGCAAGCGTAATCCTCAGCTCACGGACCTGCGCTTTCGTGGCGGCGACCGCAGCTTCCTTGCTCACCCCGCTCGCGGTAGTCATCGCATACGCGAGCACGCCCATGGGCCGTATTCCCTTTGTGAGCTTCGCAAGCTGGGTGTCCCACATGCCCACTTCGCGCTCGTAGCGGTCTATCTTGAGCACGTCCGGGTCCGACTTGTCCCTCTCCCTCGCGAGCCGGAGCTGGGCCTCTGCCTTCTTCTCCTCTATTTTCCTCCTCTTCTGGCCCACGTCCTCGGCATACATCATGTAGGAAATCTTGGCCACGTATTTTATGTTGGAGATTGCCCTCTCGAAATCCTCGTTGTAGGCAATGTTCTGCTCCATGCTCCTCTCGGTCGCAGACTCGAAAATCCTTATCCCGAGGAACGCGGAGGCGTAGTACATGTTCCCGACCTTCTTGATTATCACGTCCTGCGCGGGAGGGATTTCATAGCCCGTATCGGTGAGCATTACGGTATTCGTGCGCTGGGTCACCATGGGTATGATCACGTATCCGTATTTGAGGACAAGCACCGCAACCATGCTCCCAAGGCCTGCGAGTATTGCGCCGAAGAGGCTGGGGATTCCGCTGCCTGAAGCGAGCGCGAACACCGCCCCGAGCACCCCAACGCCGGCCGCCCCGTATGCTATCTGCTTTTGGGTTATCATCGGGAACACCAACGGTTCCCATTTGCATCTAACGTTTATAAAGCTACTGAATGGCGGCCTTCACAATTTCCTCCGCATCCCCAAGGTAGGTAACGGGGTCGAACAAATAGTCCAGCTCCTTCTTCTTGAACTTCTTCGCGAGCTTGCTTTTCTCGAGCTCCTTCCTCAATGAGGTCTTCTTCTCGAAGGCGCTGTGGGCGAGGCTGCGCACTTCCTCGTGGGCCTCCTGCCTCCCGAGCCCCTTCTCCACCAGCGCAATCATGAGCCTCTCCGCGAGGATGCCTCCCCTGCTGAGCTCGAGGTTCTTCGTTATGTTCTCCGGGAAGAAGCGGAGCCCCTTGAGCACCTTTATCGACTCAACGAGCATGTAGTCCGTGACGATGAAGCTCTCCGGGAAGATGAACCGCTCGTTTGCCGAGTTCGTGAGGTCCCTCTCATGCTCCAGCGGGATGTTCTCCAGCGCGACCTGCACGTTCGCGCGCACGAGGCGCGCGAGGGAGCACAGGCGCTCGCTCCTGTGCGGGTTCCTCTTCTGCGGCATGGTGGAGGAGCCCACCTGCTTCTTGCCGAAGGATTCCGAGAGCTCGCCCATCTCCGGCCTGCTGAGGTTGCGCACTTCCTTTGCAATCTTCTCCACTGCCGCTGCAATGCACGCAAGCGTGAACATGGATTCCGCGTGCCTGTCCCTCTGTATTACCTGCGTGGTGACCTTTGCGGGCCTGAGCTTCAGGCGGAGGAGCATGTCATTCTCAATCCTTGCGCCCTTATTCCCCAGTGCAGCCCTCGTGCCGACCGCGCCTCTCATCTTCCCCACGGAGATGCGGTCCCTTGCCGCGCGCAGGCGCTCTAGGTTCCTCTGCGCATCCGCATAATAGAGCGCAAACTTCATGCCGTACGTGGTCGGGATTGCATGCTGGCCGTGCGTGCGGCCCACGCACACTGTTTTCGCGTGCTTCATTGCGAGGTTCTTCAGCAGGCCCATGAGGCGCTTGAGCCTCTCTTCAAGAAGGTCGAAGCCCTCCCTGAACTGCAGTGCAGTGGCCGTGTCCTCTATGTCGTAGCTGGTTGCGCCGAGGTGAACGTAGCCCCCGTACTTGCCGCTCTTCTCCGCCAATGCTTTTACCGCGGCCATGAGGTCGTGGTGGATTTCCTCTTCTATTTTCCAGATGCGCTCCACCTTCACTTTCTTCGCGCCGGCCTCGATTGCCTTGGGCGCCTGCTTGGGGATCATGCCTGCCTGCGCCTCTGCCTTTGCAAGCGCGACCCAGACCCTCATCCAGCTCCTGTACCTGCTTTCCTCGTCGAAAATCCTGCTCATTTCCGTCTTATATCTGTAATCAAGAGGAGACACTGCCATCATACCACAAAACGCTTTCCGCGGGAAGGATTAAAAGGCTTCTTTTCCGCCCTTCCGTCGGCAAAAACTAGTCCTGCTCCTTCCGGTAGCCGCGGCCGTAAATCATCTTCCTGCGCACCGGTTTTCCCGTATTCTTGTTGAGGCGCGGCTCTTCCGTACTGTACGAATCGGTGCGCTGCGGCTGCGAATCGCTCCAGGAATCCGTGCGCCGGGGCCTCGAATCAAGCATTTCGCTGCGCGGCCTGCCCCCGTAGTTTATGCGCATGGGCTCCTTCTTCCCCTCAACATCAAGGAGCAGCCAGCGGTCCTTCACCTGCAGCTTCTTCTTCAGCACCGTATATGCCGCCTCCATTGGAAGGGAGCGGGAGTTGGAGCTCACCACAAGCACCTTGTAGTTCGCGGGAGTGCTGTTGAGGTAGGTGAGCGTCTCGAAGAAGTCGCGCTTGCTGCCGAACTCCACCCTGAGCGCAATCGAGATGTTCTTGCCCTGCAGGGTGATGCCGCGATCGCTCTTCCCGGAAACCGTGAACCTCTTGCTTAGCCCTATCAGTTCATAGGTCGTAAGCAATGAGGGGATGAGGTTTTCGACCGGCTTTTTAACCGATGCGATTTCCGAGAGCACATCCATAGTGTATGCATTGATGGGATGGTATTTTATAGCTTCCATGAGATAGCTGGCCATGGGGTTTTCTGGGGAGGAAAAGGCCAAGCTGCTTCTTCTCGCGCGGAAGGCGATAGGGCAATTCCTGGAGACCGGGGAAGCGCCGGAAGTGGTGAAGGAGGTGGATGCCGCTGAATTCTCCGAGCCGCGCGGGGTGTTCGTCACGCTCAGGCGCGGGGGCGAGCTCAGGGGGTGCATCGGCTTCCCCCTGCCTACCTTGCCGCTCGGGAGGGCGGTGATGCAGGCGGCGGTTGCCGCAGCCAGCTCGGACTTCAGGTTCCCGCAGGTCACGCTCGAGGAGCTGCCGGACATTGCAATAGAGATAAGCGTGCTCACCGTTCCTGAAAAAATAGAGGTGGAGAAACCGGAGGAGTACCCCCGGAAGGTTAAAATAGGCGAGGACGGCCTTATCATCGAATGCATGGGCCACTCCGGGCTGCTGCTCCCGCAGGTGCCGGTGGAGGAGGGGTGGGACGCGGAAACTTTCCTCGGCCACCTGTGCATGAAGGCGGGCCTGCCCCCGGGGACGTGGAAAAACGAGGGTGTGGAAATAAAGGCTTTCAAGGCGGAGATAATGAGTGAGGGAAAATGAAGGCAAAGGTCATCAAGAGGCAAAGCGGAAGCTACATACGGCTGCCGGAAGAGCTGCGCGGCGAGAGCGAAGTAGAGCTGCACACCCTCCGTGACGGTTTCTATTTGCTCAGCGTGCCCCTTGGGGGCGGAAGCAAAGGGGCAGAAGCTGCCAATAGCGGCGGAGGGGAAGCGCATGCCCCGGCTGAAGGCGCGGGGGATTCTGATGCGGCCCGCGCTCCTGCGGGGAATGCCGCAAGCGGCGCTGTTGGCCCCCCTCCTGCTGCAGGGCCGGGGCTTGATGCGCAGGAGGGCGCCCTGCTCAGGAAGCTCATTTCCATCCCGTTTGGAAAACGCGTGCCTTCCCACCTTGCAAAAGTGCTTACGGAGGGGGAGAAGGAGGCTCTCAATGGGCTGAAGAAAAAGGGCGCGGTCTCGTTCTTCAGGAGCGACAAATACAAAGAGGGGGTGTTCAACATAAGCAAGAAATTCTACGGCAACATGGGGAGGGAAGCCCCGGCCGGCCCCTCGGAGATGGAGAAGCAGCTCTTCCGCGACGGGTATCTCGTGATAACCGACAGGAGGGTGGCGCAGGACCTCTCGGAAAAGCTCTCAAGGCAGAGGTTCACCATCGCCGGCGTGAAGGCATTCGACGGAAAATACTACATCGCGACAAAGGCATTCCTTGGGAAAGTGAACGGCCTGCTCGCAAAGGCCGGGCCGGAAGTGGAGCCCCGCATGCTGGTTGAGAAATTCGGCGGCGAGCCGATGGGGTATGCGGCCGCGCTGAAAATCCTCGCGGAAAGCGGGGAATACGCAGAAGAGAAGGGCGGAATTTTCGTGAAGGTGGATTGATGATAATCAGGGACCCGCTCAGGGGCAATATAGAGCTCACGGATTTTGAGAAGAGGATAGTTGACGCTTCGGATTTCCAGAGGCTGAGGAGGGTAAGGCAGCTCGCCATGGCTTACATGATTTATCCGGGCGCGATGCACACCCGGTTCGAGCATTCCCTCGGGACGATGCAGCTCGCATCCTCCATCTGCTCCCGCCTCGGTATTGAAGGGGAAGAAGCGGAGAAGACAAGGCTGTACGCGCTCCTGCACGACCTGGGCCACGTTGCGTTTTCCCATGACGGGGAGCGCGCAACCGAGAGGGCGCTCGGCACCCATGAGGAAATCGGGGAAACGAAATTGCTGGAAGGCGAAGTGGGGGAAGCGGTCTCCGAAAGGTTCAGGCCTTCCGAGATACTCGAGGCGGGGAAGGGCCGCGGGGAGCAGATAGTCGCGGGAGACATAGGCGCGGACCGCATGGACTACCTCGGCCGGGACGCATACCACATAGGAGTCGCATACGGGACAATAGACACTGACCGGATAATACACACGCTGATGCTTGAGGACGGGCAGGTGTGCGTGCACAAGAGCGGGCTGGAGGCCGCGGAATCCCTGCTCATAGGCAGGTTCATGATGTTTTCAACAGTGTACCTGCACAAGACCGTGCGCATCTCCTCCGCAATGCTGAACCGCGCAATCTCGGCTGCACTTTCATCCGGGGGGATGAAGGCGGAGGACTTCCTTTCCATGGGGGATGAGGAGGCAATGCTTGCGCTCCGCGGCTGCGAAGAGAGCATGCCCTATGCCGAAGCCCTTGCCAACAGGAGGTTCTACAAGCAGGCATATTCGCTTCCCGCTTCCGGGGTTGACGGAAAGATGGGGGAGGAGCTGTCAAGGGAGTGCGGCTGCGAAGTGATTGTGGACCTGCCGAACGTGCCTTCCAAGCTCAGTGGCTTCGGGGTGAAGACCCCCGAAGGGACAAAGAACATCCTTGAGGTTTCAGGGCTGGTGAAGGCGCTGCTTTCCGCAGAGGAGGAGAGGATGCTTGCACTCGTAATCTGCCCCGCGGAAAACAGGGAAAAAGTGCGCAGCGCCGCAGAGGCCTACTGCACGAAATAGCCCGCCACCTTGATTATGAAGATTAGTATTATGGTCCCCAGCAGGAAGGTTTTCGGGTCCATCTTCCTTCCGCTTAGCTCCATGTTTGAGCCGAGGCCGATGATGCCAGCCGAGGCCATAGGCATGTTCAGCGAAGTTCTTTTCAGCATAGGTAGATAAGTGATGGTAAGGTTTTTTAATCTAGGGCTCGCCTAAGGGGTGCATGGATATAGAGTACAAAAAGCTCCTCCCACTGAATGTAAAAGACGCGACCGTGGTGATCGGCTTTCCCACCTCCGGGCTGGTCGGCAGCATAGCCGCATCCTACCTCACCAGCAAGCTGGGCATGAAGATGGTGGGCTTCTATTCCTCTGACAAGCTTCCCCCGATTACTGCAATCCACGACTACAAGCCGATGCCGCCGATACGGGTTTATGCGGCGCCCAAAAGGAACCTCGTGGTCGTGCTTTCGGAGATAATAGTCCCGGTTTCCATTTCAAACGAGATGGCAGAGCACATTGCGAAGCTGGCCGAGGACGTGAAGGCGCCCATGGTCATTGCGCTGGGCGGCATGAGCATGCACGAGGAGCCCAATGCGGTTTATGCTGTTTCCACCGATGAGCGGCTCCTTAATGAGCTTACCAAGCGGAAGCTCGTGAAGAAGGTGAAGGAGGGCGCGACCACGGGCGTTGTGGGCATGCTGCTCTTCCCGAAAGTGCTGAAGATGCCCGCGCTTGCGCTCCTGGGCGAATCCGACACGGAGAGGGCGGACCCTGATGCCGCGGTGCGGGTGCTGAGGATACTTTCCAAGCTGCTGGACATAAAGGTGGACACGCGCGAGCTGGAGAAGGAGGCGAGAATCCTTTCCGCAGGGGCGAAGGAGTCCGTAATCAAGTCCAAGATACTGAAGAAGAAGCTCGGCTCGATGTATGGATGAGGCACCTTCATAGTTTTGGGCACATGAAGGTGAGATAGGCACTGATTCGCCGCAGTGGCGCCGCTATTTGCCAGCAAACCTGCCATCATCTCTTGTAGTGTGGAGCTTTCCGACATTATCATTTAGCCAGCCAATCCTGTCGGCTTTTTGAATGTCAAATTCGGGAACATAGGGCTTGATGTCCAAAAGGGGAGTGCCTTCTATGGCATCCATGCCTTTGACATGCAGCTTGTTCTTTTCGACCTTGAGCAGGCGCACTATCGAGATGCCGATTGGGTTCGGCCTCCCGGGTGCCCTGGTAGCAAAGACCCCATGGGCTCTTTCGTCCATGTACGGCTTTACCTTCAGAGAAAACTTATTGGACAAATGAAAATGGTAAACCAGGATTATGCGGGAAAAGCCCTCAAGGCCCTCGATTCCCTTGGCAAATTCGGGAAACACCTCCACCATTCCTTCGGCATCCTCCGCTGCCGCAGACTGTATCGGAGTCCCTTTGGGCTCCTTGAACGGAGAGTGGATGATTCCGATTTGCTTATACCTTATTTCTCCCATTGCCTGACCCATGACCAAAGCCCTGTCTTCTTTGTTGCACATGCATGCAGGGGGCAGGATTTGAACCTGCGTAGGCCCTGAGGCCACAGGATTTCCAAGGCATTCTCAGCCGCTTAAGTCCTGCGCATTTGGCCGTGCTCTGCAACCCCTGCGAGCGTAGCATATGGAATAGGACAGAAAGAAAATAAAATGGGCAGGGCTGCGCCTGGCGCGCATAAGCCAGGAGGAATAGAACCTCTGCAGGGTTTTAAAGGCCGAAGCCAACAGTCTATGGCTCTGAACCTGGCTGGTAACCCGGCTTGCACGTACTGCCAATTCCTTGCAAGCAAGTGACCAAGTACAGCGGCTTCCACAACCCTGCAGAAGGATGGGACTATTCGTAATACTAATTTATAAGCATTCCGATTCCTCCGGCACTGCACTCCATGCTCATGCAATCAAGTGGATTCCGTACATGAGCACCGCGCCCGCGAACACGAGGGAGACGGTGTTCACCACCTTGATGAGGGCGTTGAGCGCCGGGCCGGCGGTGTCCTTCAGCGGGTCGCCCACCGTGTCTCCGACCACCGCGGCCTTGTGGGCGTCGGAGCCCTTGCCGCCGTATTCGCCGTCCTCGATGAGCTTCTTGCCGTTGTCCCATGCCGCGCCTGCGGTGCACATGAACAGCGCAAGCAGGAAGCCGCTCGCGATTGCGCCCGCGAGCAGGCCCGCGAGGGCCGCGGCCCCGAACAGCAGGCCGACCACGAGGGGAGTGAGCACTGCGATTAAGCCGGGCACGACGAGCTCGCCGAGCGCGGTCTTGGTGCTGATGTCAACGCACCTCGCATAGTCCGGCTTCGCCTTCCCGGACATCAGGCCCTTTATGTCCCTGAACTGCCTCCTCACTTCCTCCACTATTTCGAAGGCGGCCCTCCCGACCGCCGTCATGAGCATGGAGGAGAATATGAAGGGCATGAGCGCTCCGATGAACAGCCCGACTACCACCGCGGGGTCGAGCAGGCTGATTTCGGTGAGCCCGCTCTCCTCCGCAAATGCAACGAAGAGGGCAAGGGCGCCGAGCGCCGCGCCGCCGATTGCGAACCCTTTCGTGGTCGCCTTCGTGGTGTTGCCAACGGAATCAAGCGCGTCGGTAATCTTGCGCACCGAAGCGGGCAGGCCGCTCATTTCCGCGATGCCCCCTGCGTTGTCCGTAATCGGGCCGTAGGAGTCCACGGTGATGATGATTGCGCTGAGTGAGAGCATCGCCGCAGCCGCGAGCGCAACTCCGTAGAGGCCTCCGAGCACGTAGGAGATGGCTATTGCCGCGATTATCACGAGCGCGGGGAGGGTGGTTGACTCCATGCCCACCGCAAGCCCCTGGATGAGGTTCGTGCCCGCGCCGGTCTGGGCCGCTGCCGCAACCTCCTTGACCGGCCTGTGCTCCTTTGCCGTATAGTACTCGGTAATCACGAACAGCAGGGCGGTCACCACCACGCCCACTATGCCCACGTAGAAAAGGTTCATGCTTATTGGCGCGGCGAAGAAGTAATACCCGATGATTGCAAATATTATTGTCGCCGCGAGGCCCTTGTAGAATGCTCCCATTATGCTGCCGCCCTTCCCGAGGCGGATGAAGAGCGAGCCCAGTATGCTCGCGATTGCGCCCACTGCGCCGACCGCAAGCGGGAGCAGGATGAACTCGGGCGAAACGAGCGCGCCGAGGAGCATTGCCGCAATGAGCGTGACCACGAAGGACTCGAAAACGTCCGCGGCCATGCCCGCGCAGTCGCCCACGTTGTCTCCAACGTTGTCGGCAATCACCGCGGGGTTGCGGGGGTCGTCCTCTGGGATGCCCTTCTCAATCTTGCCCACTAGGTCCGCACCCACGTCCGCGGCCTTCGTGTAGATGCCGCCTCCGACACGGGCGAACAGGGAAATGAGGGATGCGCCGAACCCATAGCCCACCAGGGGAACGAGGTCGCCGCCGAATATGTGGTAGAGGCCGGAGAGCCCGATGAGGCCTAGGCCGACGAGGGCCATGCCGGTCACTGCGCCACCCTTCGTGGCGAGGGAGAGGGCGCCCCTGAGGCTCTTCTTCGCGGCCTGAGAGACGCGCACGTTCGCGCGCACCGCGACCTGCATGCCGATGTAGCCGGCAAGCGCGGAGCAGAAGACGCCCGCGAGGAATGCTATTGCAGTGCCCTGCGAGACGAATGAGAATATGAGCAGGGCAAGGACTATCACGATGGGGAGCAGCGTCTTGTACTGCCTCATGAGGAACGCGTCAGCGCCCTCGCGGATTGCCGAGGCGATTTCCACCATCTTTTTGTCCCCCGTGGGCGCGCGGTTCACCGAGAATGCAAGCAGGAGCGCATACAGGAGCGTGACTATGCCTGAACCAAAAGCTATTGTTGTGATATCCATCCAAATCCCTCTAGAAAACCTGCATAATGGGGCTCTGAAAGTTTTTAAATATATCGACGGCTGGTGCCTCCCGCGTTTGCCTACCCGTACATGGTTTCCGGAGGCACTGCGCCGATTATGCTCTCCTCAGCTTCCGGAGCCTTTACCTCGCCGAATTTCTTCTCGAAGATTTCCACGTTCTTCGCCATCCAGTCCGAGAGCTGCTTCAGCGTCGTGGGCGTGACCACGATTTTCACCATGTGCTTCACCTCCACCTTCTGCTCTTCCGGCTTGCTGGAGAGCGTCTCCGGCGCCACGGCTGGGACGTAGAAGGTGATGTGGAATGCGCCCTGCGAGTCAAAGCCCCCGAGCGCGCCCGTAGCGTAAATCTCCCTGAAATCCTTGTCCCTCACGTGGGTAATAACCGGCTGCTGCTTTGCCATCAGAAACACCGGCGGGATAACGCGGGCTAGCTTTATAATAGTATATAGGAACGGAGTGAGAAACAGGGGATAAAAGAAGAAAAGAAAACAAAAGAAAAGGCCGGGCTCTCCGGCCTTTCGCGACACACCTTCAGTCCGCCTAAGACCTCTTCAGGCTGCTGACGAACTGGTTCGCTGCGGTGAGGGTGTCGTCCGCGTACATGCCGGCAACCACTATCTTGTTGCCGATTGCCTTCACGACAACCGGGGTTGCCTCGAAGTCCACGTCCGAACCCGCAATCGCCTCAGCGGTTACGGTGTTGACCTGGTCACCACCAACGGTAATGACCACGCCGGTGTCAAGGCCGGTCGCGTCCCTGTCCAGCATCACAAGGTTGCTGGTGAGCTTGTACGGCACAGAGGTCTCAACTGTCGGAGTGTTGTCCGGCATGATGACCGCAGATACCGAGCTCATGTCACAGGTCCCAGCGCCCGCCGCCGCACCAACGGTGCACGGTGTAAGCTGCTGGTCGATGGACTTGACGAGCACCTTCACGCCGGTGGTCCCGACGACCGCCTCCTCGCCCTCGTGGAGGGTGTAGGTGTTGGTGTCAGGCTCCGCCTCGGCGGTTTCCGCAGTTGCGAAGGTGTACGACGCCTTCAGCAGGCTCTTCGGCACGCGGAACTCCCTGCTCCTGTCGGACCCAGACTTGAACTGGGTGCCCCTCAGTGAGAGGAAGTACGCCTCGTAGGAGGTCATGTCCTCGTAGCCGAGGTTGCCGTCGCCAAAGGTCGCGCCAATCGGGTTCACCGGGTCAGGCGCGTCGGACTCCCCTACAATTGCAAGGCAGACCTCGTCCTTCTCCGCCGCAGTGCACGCGTCCCTGAGCTCATTGTCAGCTCCGGTGTCAACTGCAGTGCCGAGCGCGTCCACGACAGTGTTCGTGGTTCCGCCAGCTTCCTTCCACTTGCCTGCGTCTTCAACGAGCCAAGTCTCAGGAAGGCCTGTCCAGCTCACCGGAGTGTCGTAGACAAGGAAGTACCCGTTGCTGCCTGCCCACCTGTAGTCGAACTCGAGGATGCCGCCAGCCCCTTCATAGAGCCAGTAGTCGCCATCCTTGTCCTCCAGGATTGCAGAGCCAGTCGGCGGGTCACCAGTGCCACAGGTGTCGTCAACCGCACCGTCGAACAGCCAGTAAAGGGTTCCGCCTCTCCTGGTCCCTGCTGCGGCCGGGAAGGTCGGGGTGCCCCTGAACTCGCCGTCGCTGACTGTTACCTCGTACGCCTCGTTGGGCGAGATGTTGATGTAACACTTGTCGTCAGCGTCCGAGGTGCTGTTCCTCACGCCAATCCTCTTGCTGGTGATGTGCTTGTACTTGAGGGTGTCGTAGTCGACGCCTTCATCGTCCACACCATTGTACAGGAGGTCGAACTTCTCGTAGTCCGGGAGGTCCACAACCGGGAACTGGTCCCCTGCGACCATTTCATCGTAGTCGCTGGAATCAGTGTACAGGTAGAGCGCCCTCCAGTACATCGGGTCGCTCTTCGCCATGTTGGTTCCCTCGTTGGACCAGCCGATCAGGACGTCCCATTCGGAGTCAGAGTCCTCGATGAATTCCTTTCCGTCCTTGAGCTCAATCTCATCGGAGTAGATGGCCAGCTCGGCCCACTTCGCGATGAAGTTCAAACCCGGTGCGGTCTGGTACACGTGGAGCTTCACTCCGGTAGGCGTGTCACAGAGGTCATCCTTTGTCTGGCCCGGCCATACCTGGTCCTGGCAAACCTCGTTGTCGTTTGCGTCAAGGACGGTAATAATGGCGGGGTGCGCGTTGCCTGCGCCGACCTCACGTGAAATGTCGTCCAGCCTCACCTTGTACCCGGTTCCGGTGTCAAGCATCTCGCCGACGTTGATGATTCCGCTGACTGCCTCCTTCGCAAGCTTTATGATGGAGCCGTCAGTGTGGAACACCTCGGTGTCCGCGGACGTTCCGGCTGCGCCGGTTGCGGGCTCGACCTCAGACACAACCCAGTCCTCGTTCAGGAAGCGGACGAAGACCTTGTGCGCCGGGATGGTGTCAGTGTCGTCACACGCCATGGTGTTGACGCCGCTGAGGCCAAGGCCAGAGTCTCCGGGGCAAATCGGGATTCCGTAGTCGCCATTCGGGTCGAAAATGATCACGTAGGCTCCGGACTGTATGTTGAGCTCGAGCTCATTGTCCGACGGGTCCCAGTTGTTCCAGGCGTTGGTGACGAAGAACTGCTGCTCCGTCCACTTGTCGCCGGACTTGGTGTCCTGCACTTCGACGTCAGCGAAGGGCGCAAAGTTGCCGCCGTTCGCCTGGTGGACTGCCTTCCAGGTGATGTCGTCGAAATCAGTGTCGACATACCCACCGATGTGGTCCTGGAAGATGTTCGCCTCATCGTCATCGTAGTCGTCGCGAATGGTGTATGCCTCGTCTGCATCGGTCTCGGACTCGTACCTGTTCTCCAGTTCCCTGTCGATGTAGTCACCGATTGCGGACTTGAAGTCGTACCTTCCGAGTGCGCCAGAGCCCGGCACGGTAATCTCAAGGGTCACTGTTTCAGAGCCCTCGACTACCTCACAGGTGCCTGCGCCTCCTTCTCCGTTGCAGGTTCCTTCGCCAACAACTTCAGCAGTCAAAGTGGCGCTCTTGTATGCCTCGTTTGCAAGTTTTGAGGCAATCCAAGCGCCTGCCACGCCGTCACTAGACCAACCATTTTCGCCAACGACAACCTTCGCCAGGGGCTGGCCATCGTTGTTCACCAGCTCGACGTTGTTGTACATCAAGCCGGCGAAGGCGACAGAGCTGGCCAAAATAGCAGACCCAGCTACGATCGCCCCGATCTTCTTCAGGTTTATTCCTTTCACGTTTTCACCTTTTTAAGCCGCCTTAGGGGCCGCTTAACAACGATTAACGGCGGCTTTTTTTCTGGCCCCAAACCACCCGGGGCATTTCGCCTCGGGTGCTCCCATATGGAGATTTCTCCGTATGAGTGTGAGTGTAGTTAAGCGTAAGCTTTTTAAAGATTCTTCAGAAGTATAAACAGTAGTTTATACTTCTCCACGTTTCTTCCGTCTAATGGCGAAATATGACTACGGGAATTGACGGAAATAGTTCTCCGACGGAGCATCGACGGAACCTCACCACAAATCCCTAACTTTTCCCATAACCATCTTTTCTATGGCGAATTTCTTCCTTGCGCCCGTGGGGACTACCAGCGCCCTCCACTTCATTTTCCTCTCCCACGCAACGCGCAGCCGGCGGTGCCCGTCGAGAAGAATCATCCGCTTCCCCTTCTGCAGGATGATTACCGGGGTGTCGTACCCGAACTTTATCGCCTCGCGGATTGCCCTCATCCTCTCCGCGGCGGTCGCCTCGGATTCCTCCCCGGGAAAGGTGTACTCCACTCCGCCTATGGCCTTGTGGTCAAGCACCTTCTCGCCCGCCCCAAACCTTTCTTTCGGGTAGAGCTTCTTGTAGTACTTCACCAGCCTCTGGAAGAGGCGCCTTTCCTCGTGGGGAGGTATCAGCCCTATGACCATTTTTCCACCTGATGGATATATACTATATATCTTTTAGAGGATATCCCCCGCGCATAGCGAGTAGTCCTGCCCCCACCGGACTATGAGCGCATGGAATTCGTTGAACAGTTCCCGGTCTTTTGGAAGGTTCTCTTCGAAGAATTTCCTGTGCTCCCCGTAGGTTTTTGCCCGGCAGAGTTTATGCTTCCTGCACAGCCGCACCGTGTAGGCATCTATCATGAACACCGGCCGCTTGAATGCATAGAGCAGTATCGAATCTGCTGTCTCGTTGCCCACGCCCTTTACCCCAAGGAGCTTTTTGCGCAATTCTTCAGTCGGCATTTTGGGGCTGAGCCCCAGGTATGCCTTTGCAAGGAGCTTCAGGCGCTCCGCCTTCTGCCGGTAGTAGCGCGCGGGCCGGACGAGCTTCTCGAGCCTCGCTTTCGGCGCCTTCAAAATCTTCCGGGGGGAGAGAGTGCCCGCGGCCTTGAGGTTCATGAGCGCCTGCGCCGCATTCTTCCAGCTCGCGTTCTGCGTGAGGAGCGCGCCTATTGTTATCTCGAAGCGCTGCGCATCCGTGCGCGGGATGGAATAGTCTCGGGGGAAATACTTCAGCTCCCCGCGCTGCAGCACCGGCCACCAGCCCTGCGGCCCGTATTCCTCCATGAGCTTCCTATGGATTGCCCTTAGTTTTCTCGCGGAGTTCCCTGCCCCACCAGACGTTGTCAAGCGTTTTCACCTTCCCGTTCAGGAAATCGGATATGCGGCGTGCAGTGCGCACTGCGGTTGCCTTCGTGGTGTCCAACTGCAGCACCGGCACCGCATAGTTTGCCTCCGAGAGCTGGAGGCAGTAGTCCAGCAGCTCGGACATGAGGTTTTCCTCCGTCTTGCCCGCGGAGTAGTTCCTGCTTTTGAGCCGCTTTTCCAGCTCGGCGGGCGCGGTGCGGAGCACAAACACGCAGTCCACCGGCAGGCGGAACTCGCACCCGAGGTGGCCCTCCACGATGAAATCGTCAAGGCCGCGGAGCCTCTTCAGCAGGGCGGCCTTCAGCTTCTTCACGTCCACCTCATGGCCCCGCCCTTCCACCAGCCCGTCGGCACGGGCGGCGGAGGCAATGCTGACAAGGCGCCAGCCCATCCTGCGGGCAAGCTCCTTTGCGACGGTGGTCTTGCCCGTGCCCGGAGTCCCGGTGATTAATACCCGCATAATTCCCCTTTTTACGATTCCGAGAATGTTTATAATTGTTGGGGTGCATGCTGGAAGCGAGGTGATGCCTTGAAACTTAAGGAAATAGGGCCCTGGGCCTACATCGTCGGTGTGGTTATTGCCCTGCTCGCCGGTTTCATAATGCCGGGAGACGGGATGATTGCGCTGGCGCTTGGAGTGCTCGGCCTGATAGTCGGCCTGCTTAACGTGGGTGACAAGGAGATAACAATGTTCCTCGTGGCTTCGATAGCGTTTATCGTCGGTGCCTCGAGCCTGGCTGGAGTTCTCGGCGGCCTTCTCCCTGAGATGGTTGGCACGGGCCTCATAGCCGCGCTGAACTACCTTGTGGCCTTCACGGCGCCGGCTGCGGCACTCGTGGCGATACTTGCCCTTTACAGGATTTCAAAGGACTAGTGCTGCCACGCATGGGTTTGCGGGGGAGCCCGCAAACCCCCTGAATTTTTTTTATTTGCCCTGCCCGGCACCTGGGCCGCACGGCCTAATACTGCCGCGCGACGTAGAGGTAAACCATTGCGGGCCTGCCGCACGCAACGCACTTTTTGCCTTCCGGGCTTTCCGTTTCCCCGAACAATGAGCCACGCACGTTCCCTGAGCACCCGTCCTTTATCTTCCCGGCGCAGTGCTCGCCGTCCATGCGGTCGGTGCAGAACGGCACTTTCACGAGCATTCCCGCCTTTACCAGGGCGTACAGGTCTTCGAGGGTTTCCGCGGTTGCGAGCGACTTCCCGAACTTCCCGTCCGCCAGGTTGCGGATGTTTGCGTTGAGGTCTTCCCCGCCCACCGCGATTTCCTCCTCGAGCTCTTCAATTGGCAGGGTTTTCTTCTCGCCGGTGTCCCTGCGCACGAGCACCACCGCGTTCTCGTCAAGCTCCCGCTTGCCGGCTTCTACGCGCAGTGGGGTGCCGAGCAGTTCCCATTTATTGAACTTGTAGCCCGGGGATTCCTCGGAATCATCGAGCTTGACGCGGCATTTCCCTTCCAGCTTTTCCGCGATGCCGCGCACGTATTCCAGCACCTCTTCGCGGCCCTCCTTCCTGAATATCGGGATGACCGCAACCTGCACGGGCGCGAGGTTGAAGGGGAGCACGAGCCCCTTCGAATCCCCGTGCACCGAGACTATCGCGGCGAATATGCGCGAAATCGCGGGGCCGTAGGTGGTCTGCCATACATGCTTCTCCTTCTCGTCGTCATCCATGAACTTCACGCCGAACACCTTGGCGAAGTTCTGGCCCAGCATGTGCGTGGACGGCAATTGCAATACGCGGCCGTCCGGGAGCATCGTGTCCGCGGCATAGGTGTCGACCGCGCCTGGGAACTTGTCCCACTGGGGCCTCCTGAAGAAAAGGAAGGGCACTCCGAATGACATGTGTATCATCTCCTCCGTGGTCTCCATGTCCTCCTGCACCTGCGCGAACGCCTCCTCCTCGGTGGTGAAGCAGTCGTGCGCCTCTATCCAGTAGAACTCCCGCGTGCGTATGAAGGGCTTCGTCGCCTTCGTCTCGTGCCTCCACACCTGGCAGGACTGGTAAATCTTGAGGGGGAGGTCCTTCCTCCCGTTTATCCAGAGCGCGTACATCGGGTACATTGCGGTTTCCGAGGTGGGGCGCATCGCCATCTTCTCCTCCAGCTCGGTTTTCCCGCCGTGGGTTACCCAGAATACCTCGGGCACGAAGCCCTCGATGTGCGCGGACTCGGCCTTGAGGTTCCGCTCCGGGATGAGGGAGGGGAAGTAGGCGGGCGAGTGGCCCTTGCGCTCCAGCGCGTCCTCGTACTCCCTGTACATGAGGCGCATCACCTTCGCCGCATTGGGCGGGATGACCATGAAGCCCTTGAGGTTGTAGCGGAGGTCGCAGAGCTCCGCCTCCTTTATCACCGTATTGTACCATTCCGAGAAATCCTTTCCCTTCTCGATTTTCATTGGAATCAGGGGAATTGTGGGAAAGAGAAATTAAAAATCTGCTGAGTCCGCTTTGATTGATGAAAAATGGAAGAAAGTGTAAAAAAGCAAACTTATATAAATGCTGATTGGTGCATATAATACTAGGTGCTAAAATGGCGTCTCCCCAGAAACAGCAAACGAAAAAATATGCGCAGGAGAAGGATTTCGACCTCTGGGCCTCCAAGGCGGAAAAGGCCGGCAAGGTAACCAAGGGGCTGTTCTTGCAGATTTACGAATACCATAAGGACAGGGTGCTCTACCCTTCCAAGAATGAAATCATGAAGAGGACCATCGCGACCATTAACCGGATAGAGAAGGAGACGGGCATTGGGCTCAAGTTCCACAAGGTGGGGAACATGCAGGTGCCTTCGTTCTACTGGAACTACTGGGTGAAGGAGACCGTAGGCAATAAGGGCATCGTGCGCAGCAGCACAGGCAAGGAGATGCAGAATTATTACAAGAAATACTACGGGACGCTTGGGCTGGGGAGCACCGAGATGATTCCCGATGCGGTGGAGAAGGAGGCGCTTGCGATAATAGAGAAAAAGAAGAAATCCAAGGTATATGTCACCGAGAAATACCCCGGCGCGTTCAAGGGCAGGGACAAGGTGCTCAAGGAGGCCGCGGAAAAGGCAACCATCCTCGACAAGAACTACTGGGAGAACCTTTACCAGAAAGGGGACTGGGAAACGCTCACGAAAGACGCCGCGAAATTCCTCAAGGCGAGGAATGTTTCGGCGACCGACCAGAACGTGCTGGACCTGCTCAGGCTGGTGCTCGGCCACGCGGTGGATTCCTATGTTGTGGAATACAAGGGGCCGGTGAAAGCGCCCGAGAAGAAGGCGAAGCCTGCCAAGAAGGCCGCCGGGAAAAAGAAAATCGTGGAGGAAGGGGCGCTCGGCCCGAACTTCGCGAAGCTGGCGACCGAAGTTACGGTACTGGACATGAACTACTGGACCGACCTGCGCAAGGAAGAGGACTACGATACGCTGTTTGACACGGTGCACGAGTTCCTCGCCTCGAAGGGCGTGCTTGCGACCGAGGCCGAGCTGAACGAATTCCTCGGCATCGTCTTCGGGCAGAGCTGGGGCTACCCGCCCAGCCGCAAGAAAACCGTGCCCGTGAAGGAGGCGGCCGCAATCGAGGCGGTGCCCCTTGAAACGGGCAAGAAGCCGGGCGCGAAGAAGGCGAAGCCCGGGAAGGCTGCGGCCGAAAAGGCAGAGGTGCCCGGGCTCGGCAGGCCCGTGCTCAATCTCCCCAAGAAGACCTCCGCGGACCTTACCGTGGGGGACGTCCGCGAGATGGGGACCGCAACCTGGGACCTGCTCAAGGTCGCGGAGCGCGGCGCGGGAGACGAGGAAGTGCTCCTTGCGGAAATGGCCTACATGGAATCCCTGAGCGGCACTCCGTTCGAGAAGGAGTTCATGGAGGGCAAGAGGACTGCCACTTCAATCGGAGGGAAGGGCGGCATATCCAAGGGCAACACCGTGAACAGGCTCAAGTGGGTATGCAACGAGTTCTACAAGGCAGGGGCCATAGACGGGCCGGGGCTGGAATACAACGGAAAGTTCGACAAAGAGACGCGCGCGGCGGTGAGGAGGCTGCAGGCATTCCTGATGGAATACGTGGGGCCCGAAGCTGCGCTTGCGGCCTGGAACCTATACAACCCTAAGAGCAAGGCAACCGCGAAGAACATAGAAAACAAGTTCGTTGACGGCATCTTCGGCCAGGCGACGCTGGACCTGCTCGTGCAGTACTACGAGATGCGCGGCGCGGAAGGCGCCGTTGAGGGCATGAGCAAATGGGAAGGCGCCCCCGCGGTGCCGCTGCGCACCACCCACAAGGGCAAGGGGACCCCGAAGAAAACGAAGAAGTAGGGGCTCAAAACCTTACCCCCAGCCTCGCGACCGGCGCAACGTCCGTGTGCTTTTCTTCCAGCTCAGTGAACATCCTCAGCTGAATCCCTGCGGAGAGCCTTCCCCCGAACAGGATGCCCACGCCCAGCTCGGAATATATTGTTTTTGCAAGGATGTTCGCCTTCACCAGCACCTCCATGAATACCCTGTCCGCAAATGTCTTGCTTGCGTAGGCCACGAGCTGTATGTCTTCTGCGCCGCCCATGCTCCAAGGGGAAACCCTGAATAGCAGGAAGAACCCTCCCGGGCTTGCGCTGTACATCAGCCCCGGGCGGAATACGGAATCCATGCCGCTGCCCGCATCCACCTCCGCATATGCGGCGAGCCCCTTGAACAGCTCCTGGGCAATTCTCCCTTCCCCGTAGAACGTATCGAAGCTCACGGAATTGTCCTTCGAGGGCTCGAAATCGGTGAACGCATAAACCGAGGTGCCGGTATCGAACGATGCTCCGCCCTCGATGCGGAGGGTGGGCTTGTTCGCGTGCAGCACGTAGCCCGGCCATGCAATCGCCCATCCCTTTCCCTCGGCCATTGCGGGCCTTGAGTAGAAGGGGAGCGCAAGGACCGCGCATGCAAGCGTGCCTGCCATTAGCTTCTTTCCTGCATCCCACAGCCTTTTCCCAAAGCGGGGCTTCTCCGCAACCTTTTCCTGTTTTGCTTCCATTTTGGTTTTCATATCATCATTCCCTTCCGAGTATCCCGTCAAACTCTTTCGGGTTTTTTCTTATTTGTATTTTCATGGTAATATGTGGGTTAAAGCGGTATATAAATATTGTTTTCCCCTATGGGGGACACAAAATGGAAACGATTAAATATTCCGCATGAGGAATGGGTTAATGGATACGAAGGTGCTTGAGGAGTTGGGGCTTACTAAGGGGGAGGTGAAAGCGTACCTTGCGCTGCTGAAGCTCGGCTCAACCTCCACCGGGCCTCTTGCGGAGGAGAGCGGCGTCTCCCGCTCAAAATTGTATTCCATACTCGGCCGGCTGGAGAAGAAGGGGCTCGCGGGCCACGTGGAGGAAAGGGGGGTGGTGCGCTTCCAGGCGGTCGAGCCCGCGAAGATAAGGGACTACATCAGGCGCAAGGAAACGAACCTGAAGGAGCTGGGGGAGAAGTTCGAGAATTTCCTGCCGCGGCTGGAGAGCTGGAAAAGGGGCGCGGAGGAGGTGCAGAAGGTCACGCTCTACCAGGGCTTCGAGGGCATAATCACGGTGCACGAGCACACCTACCCCAAGCTGAAGAGGGGGGAGGAATACTATTACATGGGGATAGCGTCTACGCAGACCGAGAGGCACCACAGGTACTGGCTGAAGGACCACCTTCGCAGGATAAAGGCAGGCATAAAGTGCAAGCTGCTTTACAACCGGGACGTTCCGCTCGAGATACTGAAGGGCAGGAACGAGTTCCCGGGGTGCGACGCCCGATACATGCCGAAGGGCATCCAGCCTCCGGCGTGGTTCCTCGGATACAAGGACACCGTTTCCATCTGCGTGCCCACCGGGAAAACCATCACCGTGGAGATAATCAGCCAGGAAATCGCGGACTCCTTCAGGGAATACTTCGATGCGGTGTGGGCGAAGGCGAAGCAGTTCGGGTGATGCAATGGGTTCGCACGGTAAGGCTCTCCGGGAGCGGGGCGGGAGTATATGTATTATAAGGGGCTCCGGTGATGTGTGCCCCATGGGCAAGAGGAAGCAAAAGGCCCCGGAGCCCACGCGCGCAGTGGGCCCCCACAATCTCATGCTTGCGGCAGTGAAGGGGGCAAAGGCAAAGGCCTCGCGGAAGAAATGGGGAGCCGCGGCGCGCTCCTATGAAAAGGCGCTGCACATGGCAAGGCGCCTCAGGGCGGCTGAGCTCATTGCGGAGCTTGCGGAAAAGGCGGGTGGGGCAAGAGCGCGGAATTCTGAATATGAAAAGGCAGGGGAGAACTATTTGGAGGGCGCGCACATTCTCGGCTCGTTCGCTTCGGGCAACGGCATCCGGGCGGTGAGGGAATCCTCGCGGCTTTTCGACCTTGCGGGCGATGCATACCGGAAAGCGGGGAAGCTGTTCAAGGCGGGGAACAGCTACGGCCATGCGGGCCTGGTGCTCCGCGAGAACGGGCTGGATGTTGAGAAGGGGATGAAGTTCCACGAGAGGGCGATTGAGGTTTTCGAGGCGGCGGAGAAGCTGGAGGGCCGCTGCACGGACGGCGACATGCTCTACAAATGGGGGAATTGGGCGCGCACGCTGTCAGAGCACCACAGCGGAAGGATGGTGTCCGAGGACTGGGCTGAGAAGGCGCGGGAAGCAGGCAGGCGGCTGAGCAGGCTCCAGCGCAGAGAGTAATCCCTTTTATTGCTTTTCTTCGAAGGGGCGCATTATGGGAAAGAAATACGGCGTGAATGTGAAGAAGGTGCGAGGGATACAGGCTTCGATAAACAGGGCTATTTTTGCGGGCAGGAAGGGCGCGCTCGTCGGGCATTATGCGGGCATCGTGCCGTTCAAGGGCGAGAGGCTTGCGATACATACTGATGGCGTGGGCACAAAAGTGCTGGTTGCGCAGGCGGTGCGCAAATACGACACCATAGGAATAGACGCAATCGCAATGAACGTGAATGACATCATCTGCGTTGGCGCGCGGCCGCTTTCGGGCGTGGACTACCTTGCGGTTGCGAAGGAGGATGGATATTTGATTTCTGAGATAATGAAGGGGCTTGTGAAGGGCGCGAAGGAAAGCGACATCTCAATTGTAGGCGGGGAGACCGCAATCATGAAGGACGTGATCAAGGGGGGAGAAAGGCCCTTTGATTTGGCCTTTACCGCGCTGGGGGTCGTGGAGAAGTACACCACCGGCGCGGCTTCCCGGCCGGGGGATGTGATGATAGGGCTGGGGAGCTCGGGCATCCATTCCAACGGGTACACGCTGGCGCGGAAGACATTGAGCATGAAGAAATGGGGGAAGGAGATGCTCAGGCCCACGAAAATCTACGTGAAGCCGGTGATGGAGATGCTGCACAAATCAAAAGTGCACGGGCTTGCGCACATCACGGGAGGCGCGTTTTCCAAGCTCACGCGGCTGAACAAGAAGGTGCGCTTCCAGATTGACGAGCCGATGAAGCCGCAGGGGATTTTCAGGGAAATCTGGAAATCGGTCGGCAGCGAAAAGGAAATGTACCGCACGTTCAACATGGGCATAGGCATGGTCGTAGTGGCCCCTGCGCGGGAAGAAGAAGGCATATTAAGCATAGCGAAGAAGCATCGCGTGAAGGCGCAGGTCATCGGCAGCATCGAACGGGGGAATGGAGTATACCTTGGCAAGACCCGGCTGGACTACCAGGTGGGCTGATGGGAAAGGTTGAGAAAACCCTTGCGGACATAAAGGCGCTCAAGATACAGGGGGCAAGGAACGTTGCCAAGGCCGGAGTTGGCGCGCTTGTCTGGAGCATCGAGGGCTCGAAGGCAAAAACCCACGGCCGGCTTGCAAGCGACGTGAGGGCGGCGGCAAAGAAAATCTCGAGGGTGAGGCCCACCGAGCCCATGCTCAGGAACATGGTTTCGGAGGCGGAGAAGGTTGCGCTCGGCGAAATTGCGGCTTACCCGGGAAAAGACATGCGCGTGGTGAAGAAGCGCATAAGGAAGGCGGTTGGCGCGCACCTGAAAGAGGTAAAGAAGAATGTTGAGAAGCTCTGGGATTACGGAGCGGAGCTTATCCCGAAGGGGGCGGTAGTCATCACGCACTGCCATTCCAGCACCGTTACGGGAATCCTGAAGAGGGCGAAAAGAAAGGGGAAGAAATTCAGCGTGGTCGCGTGCGAGACGAGGCCCAGGTACCAGGGCAGGATTACCGCGGCGGAGCTTGCGGCCGCGGGCATCCCGGTGACGCTCACCGTGGACCTCGGGGTTGCGAAGTTCATGAAGAAGGCGGACATCGTGCTCGTGGGCGCGGATGCAATCACCGCAACGGGCGACCTCATAAACAAGGTGGGGACTTCCGCGGTGGCGCGGCTCGCGCGCATAAACGACGTTTCGTTTTTCTCGGCATCGGAAACGCTGAAGTACGACCCGCTGACCGCCTACGGCAAGAGGGAGGAAATAGAGCAGCGGGACCTGAAGGAGGTATGGGGGAAGCCCGCGCGCGGGGTGAAGGTGGCGAACCCCGCATTTGACGTGACGCCCGCGCGCTACATGAACGGGTACATCACCGAGATGGGGATAATCCCGCCGCAGAACCTTGCGGACATGGTCGCAAGGAAAAAGGAGGTTTTATGATGAGCCCGAAAAAGAAGGAGAAGGAAGAGAAGAGCAAGCTCAAGGCCATTGAAAACGGGAAGATGAAGGATGCGGACATACTCTCCAAGGAGGAAGAGGAAAAGAGGAAGGCGAAGGAGAAGTTCTGGGCTGAGAAGAAGTACATCGCGCAGGTGAAGAGGATAGACATCCGCGTGGGGGAGAACATCATAGTGCTCAACGAGGCCGAGGCGCTGGAGAATGAGATATACAGCGGCTACCGGGTTATAATAAAGCACAGGGACGATGAGCTCATCTGCATAGTCGACCTGAGCAGCGAGATGGTGAAAAAGGGGGAGGTGGGCTGCTTCAAGGACGTGTGGGAGGTGCTCAAGCTCAAGGGCGGCGACATAATCAAGATAGGGCACATGGAGAGGCCCGCGAGCATAGGGTTCATCAAGAAGAAGCTGGATGGCGAAACGCTCAGCCCGATACAGATAAGCACCATAATCTCAGACCTGATGGAAAACCGGCTGAGCAAGGCGGAGCTGGCGAGCTGGATAAGCTCCATGTACATCAGGGGGATGAGCGAAGAAGAGGTCGTTGCGCTCACCGAATCAATAGTGAAGTCCGGCGCCCAGCTGGACCTGGGGGTTAAGCCGGTTGCGGACAAGCACTGCATAGGCGGCGTTGCGGGCAACCGGACCACGATGGTCGTTGTCCCGATACTTGCCGCGGCGGGGGTCTACATCCCGAAAACTTCCTCCCGCGCAATCACCTCGGCGGCAGGCACCGCGGACACCATGGAAGTGCTCGCCCCCGTGAAGTTCACCGTAAGCGAGCTCAGGAGGATGGTGAGGAAGGCCAAGGGCGCAATCGCATGGGGCGGGGGCATGAACCTCGCGGCCGCGGATGACAAGCTAATACGGATAAGGCACCCGCTCTCGCTCGACCCGAGGGGCGTGCTGCTTGCGAGCATACTCGCGAAGAAAAGGAGCGTGGGCTCCAAATTCCTGGTGATGGACATTCCGATAGGCAGGGGCACCAAAGTGGAAAACATGGATGCGGCGAACGCGCTCGGCACGGACTTCATCAAGATAGGGAAGAAGCTCGGGATGAGGGTGGAAAGCCTCATCACGGACGGCTCCGAGCCGGTGGGCAACGGCATCGGCGCTGCGCTGGAATGCAAGGACGTGATGGAGGTGCTGCAGGGTGGAGGCCCGGGCGACCTGAGCAACAAGAGCTGCCTGATTGCCGGGCGCCTGCTCGAGATGGTGGGCAAGGTTTCCGAAGGCGACGGCTACCAGGTCGCCCAGCATTTCCTCGAGAACGGGAAGGCATGGGCGAAGATGCAGGAGATAATAGACATCCAGGGCGGCAACCCGAAGGTGAAGGTTGACGACCTGCCCATAGGGGGCTACAAGCACACTGTGGAGTCGACCCGCGACGGCAAGATAAGCCACATAGACAACAAGGCGATATCGAAGATTGCAAGGGCGGCAGGCGCGCCGCGGGACACTGGCGCGGGGGTGTACCTTTTCCGCCTCAAGGGCGACCGCGTGAGGAAGGGCGACGTGCTCTTCGACATATATTCCAGCAGCGAGACAAGGCTGGATTTCGCGATAAAGGCGCTCGGGGTCTGGGACCCGATAGAAATGGAGAAGATACTCCTCGGGACACTGAGATAAGGATTAAAAAGAAAACCGTCCTTTATCTCCCTACCCGCTATAGCTCAACGGTAGAGCGGTCGGCTGTAGCCTGTTTACTGCTAAAAGCAGAAACCGACAGGTTCCCGGTTCAAATCCGGGTGGCGGGATTATGAAATACAGGTTTTCGGCAAAAACCCTGGAATGGCTGGAAGCGCAGAGCTTCGACGGGAAGGAAGTCGAGGTTTCTGAGCACCTGCTGAACAAGCTCAGCAACGGAGTGGGCTCAGGCCCGGTTGCGCCCAAGGACGCGCCCCCGAAAGTGGAGGCGTTCGTGCACGCGCTCGCCTCGCTCACATGGCCCAACGGCGTGCCCACCTGCTTCATGGAGGATGGGAAAATCTACATCCCGCCCGAAGCGGAAAGGAGGTATGCGGAGGGGCTCGAGATGGCAGGTGTTGACGTGAGCGGAGTGGAAGGCGGCGCGCTCGGAAAGCCGAAGCAGAGGGACCTGCACAGGAAGTACTGAGCCTGAGCAAATGGCGCAGTTTTAAATTCTTTTTCAGGAAACTGGTAGTTATGAAAAAGGCAGCCCTTTTACTGCTGTTGCTTTCCGTTGCGTTTTCGCTTGATGCCACTTTCTATTATGGGGTGGGCTGCGCCCATTGCGCGTCCACCGAAGCCATTTTCGGGGAAATCGGGGAGGAATACGGGCTGGAGGTGGAATACAGGGAGGTCTACCAGAATTCGGCAAACCGCGCCGAGATGTTTGCGCTTTACGAGAGGTTCGGCGAGGACCCGGCAAAGGGCGGGGTGCCGACTACGCTTTTGGAGAATACTACGCTGATTATAGGGGGAATGGGGCAGGGGCAGTGGGAGGCGCTCTTTGCCCAGTGCAATGCGGGGGCGTGCCCCCCCGGAGTTTACGATGCCGACAGCATAGACGGCACCAACCCGATACATGAGCAGGACCCGACCACCCAGCTCACGCTCGGGGTGCTGGTCGGCGCGGCGCTCGTGGATTCCGTGAACCCGTGCACCCTTGCAGTCATGGTGATGCTGCTGGGGGTGATACTGATGGCAGACGGGAGGGGCAGGATGCTGCTCTCCGGCATTGCATTCTTCGTCACCATTTTCTTCGCATACATGCTGATGGGGCTCGGCATACTCACCGCGGTCGCGGACCCCGGGCTCACGAACATATTCTTTATTGTGGTCACCATAGGGGCGCTGGTGCTTGCGGCGATGGAGATAAACGCCTATTTCAGGTACAGGCCGGGCTTCTTCGCGGTGGAGATGCCAATGTTCGTGAGGCCGCACGTGCAGAAGGTGATGGACGGCGCAACGTCGCTGCCGGGCGTGGTGGTTGCGGCGCTCCTCTGCTCGCTCTTCCTGCTCCCGTGCTCCTCAGGGCCGTACCTGCTGGTGCTGGCGATGATTTCCAAGGCGGTCACGCTGAACGCGATGCTCTACCTGGTGCTTTACAACCTGGTGTTCATCCTGCCGATGGCGATAATCACCGTGGCAATCTATTTCGGGTATACCACTGTCGAGAAAATGGGCGACTTCCGCGAGAAATACATAAAGCAGATACACCTGTTTTCCGGTGTGATACTTTTCGTGCTGTTCCTTTTCATGCTGAACGAGCTGCTGCATTTCCTCTGAATCCGGCGGAAGAAGTTTTAAAAAAACATATACAGCTAATATGCTCCACTGCCCTGGTGGTGTAGTGGTTAGCATTTCGGCCTGTCGGGGCTTTTTGGGCGATTGAACACTCCTCAAAAAGTTCGCGGAAAGCCGGCGACCCGGGTTCAATTCCCGGCCAGGGCGTACCCTACCGCTTTTTGCCATGTGCATGCCGCGGGCAAAAAGCAGTAGCGCAGAAACCCAAAGACCTACTTCTCCTTTTTCTTCGGCTTCTTCCTGAATTTCAGGGCAGCGGAATTGATGCAGTAGCGCAGCCCGGTGGGCTCCGGGCCGTCCTCGAACAGGCGGCCGAGGTGGCTGCCGCACTTCGCGCACACGACCTCCTTCCTTTCCATGCCGAGGGACTTGTCAGTTTTGATTTCCACTTTGCCCTTGTAAACAACATCCCGGAAGCTGGGCCAGCCGGTGCCCGACTCGAACTTCGCATCGGAAGAGAACAGTTCATTGCCGCAGGCGCCGCATACATATGTCCCTTTCTCCTTGTTGCGCAGCAGCTTCCCTGTGAAGGGGAGCTCCGTGCCTTTTTCGCGGAGCACGCAGTACTGCTCCGGGGTGAGCTCTTTCTTCCATTCCTCATCGGTTTTTTTCGCCTTCTTCCGCTTCCCTTCCACGCAGGGTATTCTCAGAAACCAATATAACGTTTATCTTCCCATTCGGCGCATGAGAGTGGCCGTTGCGGTGCTTGCATTGGCAATGCTATTCATGCTTGGTTGCCCGGTTGTGCAGAACCCCCTTGAGGTTACGGTGGAAAGGTTTTCCGGCGGGGCGGAGAATGCAACCGTGAACCTTTACGCGGGGGAGCGGGTCCATCTCTTTGCGAACATGTCCAGGTACCTATATGCCTACTACTACGGGCATGCGGGCAAGCCGGCAATCCGAACCGTGGAGTTCGACGTATGCGGCTCGCAGTTCGCGGGCGACTTCCCGCGCAACATAACTATATTCTACCCCCAGTTCAGCGCTGCGAGGCAGGTGCTTTACGCGGGCCAGCTGAACGGATGCGTGCACGTGAACGACAGCGGCCTGCTGGATTCGCTGGTTGCGATGAATTCCAGCCCGCTCGAGTGCTGCGAGCGCGGCTACACGGACAAGCTTGAGGAGAGGTACCCGCGTGTCTACAACACCACGGAAATGTTGGAGCTGGCGCTGTGGCAGGCGCTCAGGAACGTCACGGGGGTGAACTACACCTGCTTTGCCGGGGACGCGGACAGGGTGGTCACGGGCGAGCCATTCAAGGACAGGGACATGAAATACGGCTCCTCCTCCATATTCAACTTCACCTGCCCGGCATACGGGGCCGAAGGCATGTATACTGCCACGGTCAAGCGGGTTGCAACCTTCAACGGGGCTACGTACGACTGGGCGGACACCCCCGGGTATTATGTGGATATCCTCATAGCGGACGGCGGCACGGATGAGAGGTTCCCGCTTGAGATGGCGGTGGGAACTGACAACAACGGGACGCTTTACATCTACAACCTCACGATAACGTACAACAACCGGCTGAGCTACTCCGGAGACGAGCTCACGGCCGAAGTGCAGGGGTCAACCCCTCCATGGGTGGCGGTCGGAAGCGAAATCTCCGGCTGCACGCTGGAGGCGGAGTCCGGAGTTGCATACTCGGACCTTGACGGCTGCGCAATGGTGGGAAGCGAGGCGGAGAACGTGACCTGCACGGATTCCGACGTCCTCTGGTCGGGCATAAACGACGCGGTCCTCGTGAACAGCACGATAAACTATACCGATTTCGAGAGGTTCGAGGCATACGATTCCACTTTTACCGGGGGCAGCATGCTGTCCTATTTCGAGGCGCGCGGGGTCCGGTACGAGGACTCCATCGTATACGAAGGCAGCATGACATTCAATTTCAGCCAGGGCGACCCGGTAAGCGGGGAGCAGGTGCTGCCTTTCACTTACGGATGCAACGGGACCGGGGCGGCGTGGGTGTTCGAAGGGCTGGACGAGCTTCTAATTTATGACGTAACCTGGATAATGGACAACAACTGCAGCATGGTGCTTTATGACAGCATAATGGGCTTCGGGGGCAATGCGGCAATGGCAGGGCCGCAGAGGGTGCGGCTGATGGGCGGCAGCTATTTCGGGCTGGTGAACCTCACCCCGCCGATTGTGCTTGAGGGCATGGAAATCGAAACGGACGAAACCTCCGCGTTCGCGGTATGGAACTCGGACATAGTCTTCAACAATTCGCTCGCCCTGCCGGGCACGCCAAGGTTCTGCCTGCTTGCCCCTGCAAGCATCACATTCTCCAACCTGGATGAGGCTTACCCTGAGATATGGATGGTGGACACCGTGGGGGATTCCGCAGTGTACTTCAGGGACATGAATTTCTCGCAATACGGGGATTACGTGGTCACGGGCCAGTACGTGCTGGGGGAAGGGTTCGTTTCCTTCAACCACACGGGCATGCCGTTCATCAATGAGACAAATTCCACGGTTGTGCTTTACGGAGTGGGCAATTTCAATGGCCAGATATACCATTATGAGAACTATGCTGACAGCATCGGTGCGATAGTGGGCAACGGCACGCTGTGCGATGCTGCAAGGTGCACCAACGTGCGCTATGTTGCGGGCACGCTCACGTTCGACGTGCCCGGGCTCTCCAGCTACGCGGCTCTCAGCAGCCCTTCGGAAGGGGGCACTGAACGGGAATTCGATATTGATGTGGAACGCGGGTGCGCAGGGGAAGAGACCATCTTCGAAACATCGGTGGGCGAAGTGTGGATGGACATTTTCGGCCCTGATTCGGGCACCACAAAATATGGGGGGCTGAGGACCGGTGCGGACGGCGGGGCGGCGCTGGTGATTGATGAGCCGGGCAGGTACTATTATTCAGCAAGGAAATCCGGCTACGCCATTGAGGAAGGAAGCTTCACCATAGCAGAATGCGCAGGGGAGCCCGCTCCCGAAGAGGAAGCCGCGCCGCCGGAAAGCGCGCCGGAAGCCGGGATTGCGGCAGGGGAGGAAGGGCAGCCTGAAACCGCCGCAGGGGAAATAGAAGGGGAGATTGCGGAGGAAGGGCCCGCGCCCCCTGAGCCAAAGGAGCAGTTCGTCCCGGCAGAGGAGCCAATAGCCCCGGAGGGGGAAGCGGATGGGCCGGCTGCGCCTTCGGGGCCCGGGGAAACCGCAATCGTACCGGGGATTGACCTGCTGCCCGTATTCTTGCTGCTGGCAGTCGCCGCAGCCATAGTCTACGGATACAGGGCGATGAAGAAGGGCTGAGCATGTGGGAAAAGCTCAAGAAGGCATTCTGGGTCAGCAGGCCGCTGTTCTGGGTAGGGCCGGTCGCCGCATACAAGGCGGGGCTTTGGGCCGCAGGCATTGAAACCGGCGCGTTCGAATGGCTGGAGCTGCTATTGCTCTCCTTCCCGCTTTCGCTCTTCATATACGGGATAAACGACATCTACGACAGGGAAAGCGACAGCCGGAACCCGAGGAAGAAGTTCTGGATATGGGGGGAGCGGATAAAGGATGAAGACGTGCCGTGGCTGAAGAAATGGTGCTATGCTGCCGCGGCAGCTGTCTTCGTTGTTGCGCTTTCTACCGCGAACCCCATTCACATCGCATTTGCAATCGCGGGGCTGGCGGTTGCCTATTTCTATTCCGCGCCACCGCTGCGGCTCAAGGAAAGGCCGGTGCTGGACTCGCTTTCCGCCGCGGGGTACGGGCTTTTTGCATTCGGGCTCGCATATTCGCTCAGCGGCTCGGCGGATTTCATGGACTGGAGGTTCCTGCTCCTCTGCCTCAGCCTTTCCGCAATACACGCGATAACGACCATAATGGACATGGACGGGGACAGGAAGCTGGGGGTGAGAACATTCGCCGCAGCTTGCGGGGGGAGGGCGGCGGCGCTTTTTGCCGCGGCAGTATTCCTCGCAAATACGGCGCTGGTTGCAAGCTATGCGCACATCGCGCCCAACATCGCGCTCTTTGGGGAGGTGACGCTGCTGTTTGCGGCGGCGCTTTCCATTTACGTTGCCGCGTTCCCAACGCAGGGGAGCGCGAAGCTGGCGTTCAAGCTGCTGATTGCATATGCGCTGGTGTGGGGCTGGTTCCTCATAATGCACTATTTCCTGCTCGGGGAGCATTACCTGCAGGGGGAATTCATCAGGGCGGTGCCGGAACTCATGAAAGCGCGCTGACGCAAAATTTATAAATCTCTTAATGTTATGGGGAGCATGGCCAATAAGGGTATGCAGGGTTCAGAGAGCGGCTTGAGCGACCGCGTGCTCCTGCTTATCTTAGTGCTCGGTTTCTTCATAGGCTGCGTCGTAGTTCCTCCGGTGCCGATTGAGCTTACCAAGTTCGCGGACAATGCCAGCACCAAGAACCTGACGTTCGACAGCTCCGAGAACGAGACTTTCGAATTGAACCTTACCAAGTACATCGCCGTGGGGCCGGATTCCATGCCGCCCAACGGAACCATCAGCAATTTCAGCTTCTATGCATGCCCCCACGAGCACCTTGGCTCGAATGTAAGCAACCTTAGGATATACTGGCCCACGGGGGGCAGCTCGCTGCTGTACGCGGGGGAGCTCACCTCCTGCCAGAGGCTTTATGCGGACCCGGTGGAGTTCAACGAGTACCTGGCGACGCACAGCGCGCCGCCTTTCCTGACCTATTTCGCGGGGATAATGGGCGGCGGCCTCCCGTCCATAAACAACTTCACGATATCGTTCCTCATGCTCAAGAACCCGCGCATGCATAACGTGGGCGAGGAAGTGACCTACCAGTTCGCAATACCATACGGACCGATAGAGATGATTGCCAACCTCAGCGGGCAGTCGGTTCCGGAGGAGTTTGCGATATACGAAAACAGCAGGATAACCGGGCTCAGGTACACCTGCTTCGAAGGGGACCAGCTGAGGGAAAAGATGGGGGTGGACAGGAGCTGGAACCTTTCCCTCACCGTGCCGCCCATGAACGTCAGCCCGATAATAGACACGAACGAAACGATAACGGTAACCGCAGTATTCAACCTGCACGAGCTCCCGTGCCCCGCCTATGCCGAGCCCGGAAAATACCATGCAGAGGTAAGGAGCGTTTACGCATACATATGGAACTACACCGGATGGATACCCACGACGGTATTCGAGGACGACTTCAACAGCACGGTGCTGGACCCGATATGGGACGTGAGGGCCGTTGACGGGGCGGGCACTGCGGAAGTAGTGAACGACTTCACGCACAGCAAGGCGATACTCCGCTCCAACTCGCCGCTCAACGACAGCGGAATCATCATGTACTACTCCGACCCGATAACCATCCCAACCAGCAACGATTCCGGAGTATACATCGAGGTGGCAATCCCCACGGGCGAAACGGAGATGGTTGGCGGAGGGTTTGCCGGGGTATTCATGATAAACGAGACCGTGGACCCGGGCGCCAGCGCGGCAATCGGGCCGAATGTGCGTGGCATGTTCATACACAACCAGCACGAATGGGCGGCATTCTGCCCCGGCTCGTTCTCTCCCAACGCAAGCGGCACGTTCATCCTGCCTGGGGAAACGCACAGGTTCGTGATAGTGATACTGAACGACAGCATAATCTATCTCCTTGATGACATCCCGGTGCTATACAACTGCACCCCGCCCACGGAGGATTTCTACCTGGCGCTGTCACCGGACCCGGTTACGGATATGTGGGACGGCAACATGTCCATAGGGTATGTGCAGATACTTGACGTGGACTACGCCACCAACTGGACCGGGACGATGTGGGTGGACATGGGCCTGCTTCCGTTCGGCAGGTCGCAGGCCGACATAATAGTGTGCGACTGCCCGGGCCAGTACGGCAGGATTTTCGATTTCAACATAAGCTCGGACACCGCGGGCATACTCGAGATGAGCGAGGTGAACGTCAGCTACAAGGGGCTCATCTCCTACAGCGAGGACGGAACCACCCCGACCTCCTCCATAGACACGGACTCGTTCTCATGGGTGGCAATCAATTCGGACATATCCGCCTCCAGCGTGGGGTACCAGAGCGGCATGTACAACAGCACCGTCACCAATTCGGAAGTCGTGCTCTCTTCGCTCTACTGCAACAACGTGACCGATTCCGAGATGGTGCTCGTGTTCATGATAAACGACCCCACCATACTCGGGCTGATAGGCTCCGCACCCCCATGCGACAACCAGATAATCGATTCCAACATGGAATTCGTGATAATGATAGGCGGCAACGTGAGGAATTCCAACCTGAGCGGGGTGCCCATAATCGGGTTCACGGACTTCCAAAACGCCGATGTACGGAACCTTACGCTCATGAACGGCAACATGATATTCAACGGGAGCAGGTACGGCGTTTTCGCGAACACCATGGATATGGGGGACATGTTCGGCGGGCTGCTTTCCATACAGGGGGGCCTGCCGATAGGGTGCACCGAGGAGTCGCATATGTACCTCGATGCCGTATCCGACATGAGGTTCGGCAACATGGAATCAGGGACCATAGACTGCAGGTTCATGCTCCAGGACAGCAACCTCACGGTCTACAACCTCAGTTTCGCCAACGAATTCGGCGGAATCAGATCCAGCCTCGAGAACAGCACGCTTACCATCCGCAACATGACCCGGCCGCTGAACGTGACCATTTACGGGGGCGACACGGACGTGGTGTTCTGGGACCTGAACGTGAGCGAATTCGGGATCGTGGTGTTCAACAGCGATGACCTTGACGTTGCGAACGGCTTCGCGTCCATGAACGGAACCGCGAACGGGGGCATGCTGAGGAACATCACCAACAGCACCAGGACGACGCTGATATTTTACGGCATAAGATTTTTCGACGGGCACATAACCTACTACGAGAACTTCACGCGGAACTACAGCGAGGCGATGGAGTTCGGCGTAGAGTGCCCTGACGCCATATGCAGCAACGTCATCTATGACGCAACGGAGGACATACTCTACGTGGACGTGAACATGTTCTCGACATACGTGATAAACTATACGCTTGAGCCCCCTCCCACGGGAGGCGGTGATGACAGGGAGCTTGGGATCTCAGTTGAAGGGGAGTGCGCAGGGGAGCCGGTTGAATTCAGCGCATCGAGCGGGACCTCCCGCCCTGAGGGAATAATAATTGACCTCTACGGCCCGGACGGCTATGTGGGCTACGGAACGCTGCGCACGGATGGGGGCGGAGAGGCGGCATTTATTCCGGAAGAGCCTGGCAGGTACCACTACACCGCGCACGGCGCGGGCTACGAGACCGTGGACGGGAGCTTTATAATAGAGGTATGCATTGCGGAGGAGCTGCCTCCGGAATCCCCGGAGGAACCCGGGGAGGCCGAAAGCCCTGGTGAAACGCCCCCTGCAGAGCCGGAGATAACGGAGGAGGAGCCGGAGCCGCCCGTGCCGGAGGAGCATTTCATTCCCGCCAAAGAGCCTGCGGTGGTCGAGGAGATAACGGCTGGGGAGAAGGAGCCGGTTGCACCCCCTGCGCCGGAGCCCGAGGTGTGCCTGAACCTGTTCGGAATCTGCTGGTACTGGTGGCTGCTCCTGCTGATAGTGCTTGCAATAAGCGGATACTATCTCACAAAGCGGAAGTAGCCACCTGCCTTTTCCTTTTAAATTATTCCTGAGAATGGTAGGCATGCTGGTTCTGGTATGCGGCCTGCCCGGGGCAGGGAAGAGCACGCTCGCAAAGGCGCTTGCGGAAATGAGGGGCGCCGCATACATCAGCAGCGATGCGGTGAGGAGGGAGGCGCTGGAGGAGCGCACGTATTCCCCTGAAGAGAAATTCCGGGTATATGATGCGATGCTGCGGAAAGCCGGGGCGGAGCTCAGGGAAGGCAGGGGCGTAGTCCTTGATGCGACTTTCTACAAAAGGGAATTGAGGGAAAGGGCACGGGAAACTGCAGAAAGGGCCGGCGCAGGGTTCCGCATAATAGAATGCACTGCTGAGGAAAGGCTGCTTAAGGAGAGGATGGAGGCGAGGGAGGGGGGCCTCAGCGAAGCGGATTTCGGGGTGTACATGAAAGTAAAGGCGGAATACGAGCCCGTGGAAGAGGGGCATTTGGTGGTTGACACCGCGCTCCCGCTGGAAGGGCAGCTTAAGCTTGCGGAGAAGTACCTTGGGTGAAAGCATGGATGCGGAAATGCTCGAAAAGCTGAAGAATCCGGATGCGTACCTGCATGACGTGTATAGGGTGGAGATGGTTGAGACGCACATTTCGTGGGTGTTCCTCACGGAGAAATTCGCGTACAAGGTGAAGAAGCCCGTGAAGTTCAGCTTCCTGGACTTTTCCACGCTTGAGAAGAGGAAGGAATGCTGCGAGAACGAGGTGAAGCTGAACAGCAGGCTCTGCCCGGAGATGTACCTTGGGGTGGTGCCCATAGTGCAGAAGAACGGCAGCCTGCATTTCGGCGGGGTGGGGGAAGACATCGAATACGCGGTGAAGATGAGGAGGCATCCCGAGGAGAGGAAAATGGACCGCCTGCTCGAGAAGGGCGTGGTCACCGAGGGCGAAATCAAGCAGATTGCGAAAATCGTTTCCGCATTCCATTCCCGCATAATGAAGGTTGAGGACAGGAAATACAGCTCCCCGGAAGTCATAAAGAAGCAGGTGGATGACCTTGCGCTGCACAGGAAGACTGTAGAGGAAGCGTGCGGGCTCGGGAGGAAGGTGGATGCCGCGCTGAAGGCATGCGGCGCGTTCATGGAGAAGAACAAGGGCCTGTTCAAGGCGCGGCAGGAGGGCGGGTTCATAAGGGACTGCCATGGCGACCTGCACTCCGCGAACATATTCCTCAATGAGGAAATCTGCATATTCGACTGCATAGAGTTCAACAAGGAGTTCAGGTATATAGACACCGCGAGCGAGATTGCGTTCATGGCGATGGATTTGGACGCGTTCGGGAAAGAGGCGCTCTCCAACCTGTTCGTGGAGGCGTACGTGAAGGAGAGCGGCGACCGGGGGGTGCTGGAGCTGCTCGACTATTACAAGTGCTACCGTGCAAACGTGCGGGCGAAGGTTGCGGCGATAGACTATTCCCAGAACCCTGGCGGCAAATCCCGGGGGAAAATCGAGAAGTACGCGAACCTCATGGGAAAATACGCGGCGGAGCTCTAACCTTCTTGCGCATATTTCATCCCTTTCTCAGTAATGCAGAGGTTCGTTCCGAGATTGGGCTGCCCTTTCAGAAGAGGGCAGCTTTTGCAATTGGGGGCATTTTTCGGGCATTCTCCGTATTCCGCGCACAGGTAGCCCTTTGCGGCAAGGAGCATGAGGGCATCAGCTGCCGCGGGCTCCTGCATTCCTGTTTTTTCGGAGATTTCTTTCACGCTGGTGCAGCCGGAGATGATTGCGCGGAGGATTTCCTTCAGCATTTTTCCCACCTATGCATAGCCCATTGCATGGCCCATCTGCAGCACTGCAAATGAAACGGCCCAAGCAAGCACAATGCTGTATGCCACTGTGAATGCCACCCATCTCCATGAGCCGGTTTCCTTCCTTATTACTGCAAGCGTGGCAAAACAGGGAACATAAATGAGGGTGAAGACCATGAACACATATGCCTGCAGGGGGGTCCACTCGCGGGCCAGCACGGCCTGCAAGGTGCCCTCGCCTGAAACGTCATAAAGAATCCCGAATGCGGAAATCACAACCTCTTTTGCGGCAAGGCCGAAGATAAGCGCAATGCTCCCTTTCCAGTCAAAACCCAGCGGTGCGAGCACAGGGTTGAGGGCCTGGCCCAGCATGCCTATGTAGCTTTCCGCACTGCCGTACTCCACTCCTTCCGGGAAATTGGCGAGGAACCATATAAGGATTGCAACTCCGAGGATGAATGTGCCCGCCTTGGATATGAAAAGCCACGTCCTGCTGAGGGTATGCGCAACCAGGGCACGGGGGGAGGGAACCCGGTATGGAGGAAGCTCAATCACGAATGGGGCACGCGGGCCGGGGAGCAGGAATTTCTTGAACAGGTAGCCAAGCGACATTATCAATACGAAGCTGAGCAGGACGAGGGACCATATCACCTGGCCCGCAACCTCCGGGGCGAAGAAGGCGCTTGCGAGGAATACGAATACTGCCATGCGGGCGCTGCATGGGACAAGTATATTCACGAGCACGGTTACAATGCGGTATTTTTCGTCCTCTATAGTGCGCGCGGACATTATCGCGGGCACGTTGCAGCCGAAACCCACTATGATGGATATGAATGATTTTCCATGCAGGCCGAAGCGCGCCATGAGGCGGTCCATCACGAATGCGGCGCGGGCCATATAGCCGCTGTCCTCCAATATTGCAATTGCAAGGAACAGCAGCAGGATGTTGGGGACAAATACGAGCACATTGCCTATCCCACCGAGTATCCCTGAGACTATGAGGGTGAAAACCCATTCCGGGGAGCCGGAAGCGGCAAAGAAGGAAGCGGCAGACGATGAAAGCGCCCCCAGGCCGGATTCTATGAGGGATACGAAGGGGTCCCCCGCAATGAAGACTAGCTGGTACGTCAGGTACATCAATGCAAGGAAAAGCGGGATTCCTATGTATTTGTTGGTTACGAAATTGTCTATGCGGTCCGAGGCGGTTGCCTCCGCAATGGCGGGCCGCTCCATGCACGCCCTCACAACACCGTTGATGAACGCGTACCTCTTTCCCGCGATTTCCACATCAGCATCTTCGCCATATATCTTCCCTGCCTTCGTGATGAACTTCTCAAGTTCCGGGGTGCAGATGTCATCATCCGCGCTGCGCATCTTCCCAGAGATTTCAGGGTCGCGCTCTATGAGCTTCACCGCAAGCCAGCGGGCGCCGTATTTGCCTGCTAGTTGCCTTGCGTGCCTGCATATATGGTCCTGCAGCTCCTTGATTTTTGGCTCGAGGTCTGCGCCATAGTCTATGCTGAAATCCCGCTCCGGGGATTCGGCCGCCTTGAGGGCGGCGTCAACAAGTCCATTTATTCCTTCCTTCTTGTTTGCCACGGTCGGGACAACGGGCACTCCCAGCAGGCGGGAGAGCTTTTTCACGTCTATTTTGAAGCCCCTGCTGCGCGCAACGTCCATCATGTTCAGCGCGATCACGATGTTGGCGCCGAGCTCGCGCAGCTGCACAGCAAGGTAGAGGTTCCTCTCAAGGTTAGAGGCATCCACGATGTCTATTACGACATCGGGGCTTTCCTCAACTATGAAATTGCGCGCAATCGCCTCTTCTATTGAGTAGGGGGTGGTGCTATATATTCCCGGGAGGTCTATGATGTCTGCAGATGCGTTGCCATGCTTCAGCTTCCCGGTTTTCTTCTCAACAGTCTTGCCTGGCCAGTTCCCGATGCTCTGCCTGCCCCCGGTAAGGGCGTTGAAAAGGGTGCTTTTGCCGGTATTGGGGTTTCCTGCGAGGGCTATCTTCAGCCTTTTTTTCGGGGACATTCAATCTTCCGTCGTAACCATTATTTTTGAAGCTTCGCCAAAGCCAAGGCCCACCTTGCAGCACCCTTTCAATTCCACAATTATGGGGCCATGGCCGGTTTTCTTCAGCACTTTGACAAAGCTGCCCGGGCCGAAGCCAATTGCCATGAGCCGCTGCCTCAGCCCCCTGCCCGCGAGGATTTCGATAACTTTCCCGCCCTCGCCTTCATCAAGGATGGAGAGGGGTGTGGAGGCCATCCGGTTTCACCTCAATGCCTGAAGTGCCTCATGCCGGTGAAGAGCATTGCGATGTTGTGCTCGTCAGCCGCCTTGATTACCTCGTCGTCCCTTATTGAGCCCCCGGGCTGGATGATTGCGCTCACCCCTATTTCCGAGGCAAAGTCAATGCCGTCCCGGAAAGGGAAGAACGCGTCGCTCGCAAGCGCGGCGCCCTTCAGGTCCTCACCAAAGGACTTAGCAATCATCACCGCGAGCTTGGCCGCGTCTATGCGCTTCATCTGCCCTGCGCCGATTGCCATCGCACGGCTGGGCATTGCGTAAACTATTGAGTTGGACTTTACGTACTTGCAGATTTTCCATGCGTACTCGAGGGCCTTCATCTCGTCTTCGGTCGGGGCGCGCTTGGTCACTGTTTTCGGCTCGCCCCTGAAAAGGCTCACGTTCGCATCCTGCACGAGCAGGCCGCCCACCACGGAACGGTATTCCCTGTATGGCTCGCGCTTCACTTCTCCGTTTTTTATCCCGAGCACGCGCAGGTTCTTCTTTTTCTTGAACACTTCCAGCGCTGCGGGCTCATAGGAGGGCGCAACCACCACTTCGATGAATGTGGTTATTATTTCGTTTGCAACCGCTTCTGTCACTTCGCGGTTGAATGCGAGTATGCCGCCGAACGCGGCCTCGGGATCCACCGTGCGCGCAACCTTGTATGCCTGCAGCAGGTCGGGGTCGGAAGCTACTCCGCAGGGGTTGTTGTGCTTCACCACCACCACGGTCGGCTCGTCGAATTCCTTCACCAGCTCGAACGCGGCATTCGCGTCAAGGATGTTGTTGTAGGAGAGCTGCTTGCCCTGCAGCTGGTTTGCGCTGGCTATGCAGGGCTGGAAGAACTTCGGGTCCTTGTAGAACGCCGCGCCCTGGTGGGGGTTCTCCCCGTAGCGCAGGTCCTGCAGCTTCCTGAACGAGAGGTTGAGTATGTCGGGGTAGCCCTCCTTGAGGCCAAACCTCCTCCTGAGGAACCCCTCTATTACGATGTCATAGTGGGAAGTGCGCTCAAATGTCTGGAGCGCGAGCTTCTCCCTTGTCTTTTCGGAGATTTCACCGCCGCTTTGCTTCATCTCCCCCATTATTTCCGGGTAGAGCTTCGGTGAAGAAACGGGCGCGACATGGCGGTAGTTCTTTGCCGCTGCACGAAGCAGGGTGGGGCCTCCGATGTCTATGTTCTCTACCGCCTCCTTCATGCCCACGTCATCCTTGCTCACCACTTCTTCGAAGGGGTAGAGATTCGCAACAACCATGTCTATGGGTCTTATCCCCTGCCTTTCCGCATCCTCCATGTGCCCCTCTGCCTCGCGGTTTGCAAGGATTGCGCCGTGGATTTTCGGGTGCAGGGTCTTCACGCGGCCGCCCATCATCTCCGGGAAGCCGGTGAGGTCCGAAACCTCTATTGTTTCTATGCCGTTTTCCTTCAGGAGGCGGGCGGTGCCGCCGCTGGATATCAGCTCAACTCCCGTGCCCTTGAGGAAACGGGCGAATTCCACGATGCCTTCCTTATTGTAGACACTTACAAGTGCGCGGCTTATTCTCATCCAAAACCCGTAATGATACATGATTGAAACGCTATTAAAAGGTTCGGTGGCCATTCAGAAGGCGTTTCCGCAAATTGGGAACCTTTAAAAACAACTTTCCACACAAATTAATACGCATGGGCCACTATATCAGGAGGAACAGCAAATACAACCGGGATAACCTCCAGAGGAGGCTAGTTAATGTGGCCGAGAAGATATCGACCGGCTCGCTTGCAAGGGACATTTCCGGGGCACGGGGGGAAAACGACTTCAACAAGTGCGTGGACAACGCTCTCAGCGTAGTGTTCGGCCACAAGAACAGCCAGGGCCACATAAAGCAGGGCACCCGGCTGTTTTTCACTAAGATTGACGGCAAGGATACATTGCCATTCGTGACAAATGGGGAAGAAATTGCAGGGTGCCTCGGGAAGCTGGAGGCTGAGGCGCCATTCAAGGAGGCAGTCTCGCTGGTGTTGAGGGCCCTTTACAATACCAATGACAGCGCATTTGTGCTCGAGCTCCTGGAAACGTTCGTCGAGATGCAGGAGGCAAGCCCCAGGAACGCAACGATATTCTCGAGCAAGGCGCTCATCACTGCGGAGAAATATCCTGAGTATTCCTTGGACATGGTTTCTGCGTTCAGGGGGCACGAATTCCTCACTGCCCTGCGGAAGCTTGAGGGCAACGTGCTGTTCGGCTCGGAATTCGAAAGGTTCGCATGGAAGCTCGGCTCGGAATCCGGGGACCGGAAGATGATGGAAGCCGTCTCGAAGGTAATCAACAGGTTTTTCTCGGAAAAAAGGGAGCGCATTACGGCTGATTTCATGGGGTATGCGGAAATCATGTGGGACCGCAGCAAGAACCCATTGGCAATTAGGAACATGAGCTCATGTGCGGAATGGATGCTCGATAAGGAAGGCGATCCGGGAGTAAGCAAATTCCTTGCATACGCGGACGGGCTTTCAGCAAAAATTGATTTCTCGGAAGGGGGAAAGGAGGGGCTGTTCTTCCTGCTCGCAATGGAAGTTGCGGAAGGAGGGGGCGGGGACTGGTTCAGCAAGGTAATACTCGACCTTGAGCGGGAAGGCGGGCTCGTGGAATTCTGCGGAGAAAACGATGAGAAAATAAAGGACTACCGGAAAGAGATTGAAGGGAAAGGGTTTGATGTCGGTTTCCTTGAGAATTTCCTAAGCATGCCGGAGGCGGAGCCGGCGCCAAAGAGGAAGAATGCCCCGAGGGCGACCAAGCCGCTGCACCCGCTTCCCAGCCCCCGGCAGGAATGGGGGCAGGAGGAGGCGGAGCGCATGGCCCACAGGGCGCTTGTGGAGCGGGCAAGCATCCCGCCCCAGCCGCAGCGCGCGGGGGAGGCGGAGCGCATTGAGGTGGCCGAGAAGGCCGGGGGGAAGTACGCGGCAGTCAGGGAAGTGCCCTTCAGGAAGCGCCAGCATACCCCGCGGTTCGAGGAAATGAGCGAAGAGGACAGGATGACGCGGGGGTTCTACCTCCTCAGCGCGAAGCTCGGCAAGGCATACGAAAGGAAGCTCGGGGAAGCGCAGCAGGGCGGATGGGATGACATGGATGAATTCTGCGACCACTACGACGAGCTGCTGGCTGCCATAAGCAACATCAGGCATTCGGATTCCATGAAGGTGAGGAAAAAGGAGGAGGCGATTGACCTCGGGCCGACGTTCCTTGAATATGCGGAAATCCTGTTCGCAGGGGATGAAAACGGGAATGCCCTGGACACTGATTTGCCTGACGCAAAGTTTGCGTTCAAGGTGCTCGGGGAGTGGGTTGCGGAAGACCTCGGCAGCGCTGTTGTCGAGGGCTTCATGGAAAAGGTGATGGGGGTCCATGATTCCGGCGCCCTTGTTGGCATATGCTCCTACAACCGGCCGGCCCAGGATGGGGACGGCATCGGCAGCATGGGCTTCGGGGAGCCGGGCCCGCTTGACGGGAACGGGGGCAGGCGGCAATAGCCTGACAAAGATTTTTAAATCTGTTTTCACATAATTTTAACTATGAACACAGTGCCAGCCAAAGCACGGAGCGTACGCAGGGCGGATGCCGCCAAGCTTACCCCGGTTGATGCGCAGCTTCTCGCAGGCAGGCTGGCTGACAGGATGCTCAGAAAGCATTTTCCGGATTCGAAGGGCATGAGCATCTGGGCAGTAAGGGTGGAGAAGGACGAGGTCGTCTCAAGCCTCGCCACTATTTTCCAGAAGACGGAAAGCAGGGCCACGGTCAAGAAGGTCGTGTCCAGCGCCGACAGGATTGCGAAGAGGGTCGGCCCTGAGGCGATGAAGCATTTCCTATCAGACCTTGCAAAGCTCACGGAATATGCGGACATGGCGGACACCATAGAGATTACCGCACAGGGCGCGGAAGGAATCGCCACCCTGGGCTCAAAGGAGCTCAGGAACTACACGAAAAATCTCCTGAAAGAGATGGAGAAAGAAGAATGGAGGGAAGTCGAGCCCCTCTTCGAGAAGGCCCGCTCCCACCTTGCAGCCTAGTCCTGTTCCTGTGCCGCGGGAGTGCCGTCTTCCTGCAGCCCCTCATCCCCAAGCGGCTGGTCTGTTTCGACCTCAAAGAGGCCGGCCAGCGTTTCCTCGTCTATGTCAGTGCCGGCAGGGGTTTCTTCCCCAGCCTCGGGTTCAGCTTCAGGTTCTGCTTCGGGCTCTTTCCCGGCTTCGGGCTCTTCCGGGGCTTCCGGCGCAGGCTCTTCACCCTCCTCAGTTGGCGGGGCCGAAGGCCCTATCCCGGCGGGGGCTGTGGGCTCCGCCTTCTTCCCGCACCCCATAAAAAGGAACGAGAAGCCCAAAAGCAACAGCAGTACTATTTTTGCATTCATTTCAGGCACCCCCCAGTATCAGCCATTTCAGTGCATTGAACTCCTGGTACAGGTCGATTGCGTCGTCCCAGCACTCAAGGTTCTGGCGGCTGTAGTCCGCATTGTTCTCCACTTCGGCCGAATATTCGCACTCGTCTAGGAGCGCTTCAGTGTCATCCCTCAGGTCACTGCCCCTCTCAAGGATTTCCTCCTTGTTGCCGTTGTTGCTGTCCTCGATTATCGGCTCCGCGTAATTGATTACGGCGAGCATCTGCTCCAGCCTGAACAGCAGCACAAGGCGGGAATGCCTCATGTAAAGCGCGGAGATTTCCCTGTTGTCCCCGGATTCGAACCCGGCATCGATGTCTCCGTCCAGCTCCGTGCCGTAATCGACTATCTCCTGCATGCCGGAGGTTTCAACTCCCTGGTCTTCAAGGCCCTTCATTATGTCCTCGGCATGCTCCAGCTCGTTGCCGAGGTAGCTGTGGGCTGCGGCCTGCTCAAGCACGCGCGCCTCCACCTTGCACCCGTCAAGCTCCTCCATGAGCGGCTTCTCCCCGTCGCGCACGCACGAGAAGAACGGGAGCGTCTTGTTCTGGAATGCGTCCACGAATATTGCGCCAAGCAGGTCAAGCGAGTCAACCCCGAGCTGCAGGCCCGCAAGGCCGAATTCCAGCTGGCTGGGCTGTGCTGCGGCCTCTGCCATGTCATCGAGGTCATCATTCATGTCTTCGAGGTAGGGGTCCGCGTCAAAAACAGGCACCTCCTCATCTTCAGCGCAGCTCTCGCGCATGCCAATCCAGTCCTCGGCGTAGATAACGTTGCACCTTGCAAGCTCGTACCTCGCCTCCAACACCTCAGGCAGCGCATCGTTCGTCCATGCGAACGCCGCCGCAAAGAGGGCTATGGCTAACAGAATCCTCTTCATGCTATCGGGGGTTAATTTGCGGCACTCTTTTAAAAAACTTCGCCAAGCGGGAGAGCGGGCGACCGCATAGGATTTAAGATTAGGCATTGAATGGGGTGCAGTGAGGGAGATATCATGGAGAAGAAGATTTTGATGGTCGTGCCGCACCGGAATTTCAGGGATGAGGAATGCTTTGTGCCAAAGGAATTCTTTGAAGGGAAAGGATATGCAATAACAGTTGCGAGCACGGTGAAGGGCGAGGCGGCCGGTGTGCAGGGGGGCACTGTTGAGGCAGCGCTTTCGCTCGACGAAGCTGATGCCGCGGGCTATGACGCAATCGTATTCATAGGCGGGCCGGGGACGCCATCTGTGCGCAGCAGCCCGCACGCGCTGGAGATTGCGCGGGAAGCCGCGGAAAAGGGCAAGGTGCTTGCTGCGATATGCTGGGCGCCCACAATACTCGCAAAGGCGGGGGTGCTTGAGGGGAAGAAGTCCACCGTATGGCTGGGCAACGACCCGGAATACGGCATGGGCACAAACCAGGTGCTTGAGAAATACGGCGCAGCGCACGTGAATGAGGGTGTTGTGGTGGATGGGAGGGTAGTAACTGCCGACGGACCTGCTCATGCCGCGGAGTTCGCGGAAGAGATAGCGAAGCTCGTTGGCTGAGCAGTAGCTTTTATAATGCTGAAAGGCGATGCTGGAAGCATGGGAATCGGAGACAGCTTCGGCAGGGGAATAGATTTGGCTGGCAGGGCGCTGAACAGGGCGGTGGAATTCGCCAAGGTGCGGTTCTTCCCGCTGCTTTCGTATTTCATAGTGTCTTATATCGTAATGGTTGCCGGGATCGTGCTCGCGGCTGCAGTGCTGCTCATACTGCTGCTGCCTGCAGGGCTGCTCGAGAACCCGGAGAGCGTCCCGATGTGGAGCATGGCTCTTGGCGGCGCGATAGGCATACTGCTGATGGTTTTCTTCACTTCAGTTTCCATGGGAACGAGATTCTGCGGCATCCGCTACATTTCAACTGGGGCACGGCAGCCGTACATAAGCGGGAAGATGAGCTGGAAGGGCTTCCTTTTCCTCCTGATATTCGGGATAATCTATGGGATTATACTTGGGCTTGTGGTGCTTCCGCTTGCGCTCGGGCTCATAGGGCCCGGGGGGCTGCTTGCGGGCATACTGCTGATGTATGCCATGCTGTTCGTTGCCATCGTGCTGATGGTGGCTGTGGCATTTGCGACCGTGTACGTGCAGTTCGAAATGGCAGCCGGGGACGCGGGGCCCATTGAGGCGCTGCGGAAATCTTGGGGCCTTGTGAAGAACAACTTCTGGGAAACGGCGGTGTTCTTCATAGTGATGTGGGCGATATCCTACGTGCTCGGGCTCGTGGTGACGGTACCGATAATGCTCCTTTCGGTGGGCGCAATAATCATGCCCCTCATAGGGATACCGCTGCTGGTGATACTTTCATTCGTTGCGGACGCTGCGATTGAAACCATCATAATGCCTGCATGGGTGTACTTCTGGAAGGAGATGAAGGGGGCTAGAAGGACGAGAGGCGCTTGATCCTGTCCTCTATCGGCGGGTGGGTGGAGAGCGCCTTCACAAGGTGCTTGCCTATCGGGTCAGCGAAATAGAGCGGCGCGGTCGTTTCGGTCGCGCTCTTCGTAGGCCGGTAATTGTTCTTTATTTTGGTCAAGGCGCTCTTGAGGCCGTCCGGGTAGCGGGTGAGCTTCACCGCGGTCGCATCCGCAAGGTATTCGCGCTCGCGGGAGATTGCGAGCTTTATCAGGGTCGCAATTATTGGCGTGAGGATTGCAAGCACAATTGCGAGGATCGCGATCCAGCCGGCTCCGCCGCCCCTCCTGTTGCTGCCCCCGCCCCATATGAAGGTGCGGATTATCACTTCGGAGAGCATGCCTATGAGGCCCACCATCACTACGGTAATGAGCATGAAGCGTATGTCCAGGTTTCCGATGTGGGACATCTCATGCGCAATTACGCCCTCCAGCTCCTCGCGGTTCATGTTTTCCACGAGGCCCTTGGTCACCACTATTGCGGCGTGCTTCGGGTCCCTGCCAGTTGCATATGCGTTCATCGCGGAATCCCCGGTCATGTAAAGCTTCGGCGCGGGGATTTGCGCTGCGAGGGCGAGCCCTTCCACCAGGTTAAAGAGGTAGGGATAGTCCTGCTTGCTCACGGGCTTCGCGCCGCTGAGCGCGAGCAGCATCTTGTCCCCTGAGTAATACATCAGCAATACGTAGGCAAGGGCAAGGAATGCGCCGAGAAAGAGACCGGTCTCGCCCATGCCCCAGAGCTGGGTGAGGGCGAACAGCACCACGAATATGAGTGCCGTGAGCCCCAGCGCCAGGATTACGGAGTTGCGCTTGTTCGCCTCCATCGCATCGAAGAAGCTCTGCTTTCCCATGGGACTGCCCCTAGAACTTCACCTTGGGCACTTCCTTCTCCTTTGCTTCAATCTCGAAGTATTCCGA